>ERZ869936.31-NODE-31-length-255846-cov-15.058227_pt1 | contig 255846 bp, 194 predicted proteins | sample MGYA00520876_ERZ869936 | MGnify/ENA primary metagenome ERZ869936 (study PRJEB32218, sample SAMN09650985) | biofilter metagenome | isolation source: enrty point of leading RO module | place: Saudi Arabia: Thuwal, RO plant located on Red Sea | collected 2016-02-17 ...
GCTTCGCCTACGACGGCCGCAGCTTCCTGAGCAGCGCCGACGAGGCCCTCACCGGAGAGAATTAAGGGGCCAGAGATCTGGCGGAAAGTCGTTCGGGCTGATGGCCGGTTGCTCCGCGTTTCAGCCGAACCGCCTGCTCGGCTGACTGACGCTGATCGCCAGATACGGCGATGCCGGCACGTCGCCTTCGGCGTCGTGCGCTGTGTTGGCCGCCCTCTGTGCTCGGTGGACGACGAACCTCGGCCGGCCTCGATGGCCGGCGCCGAGGTCAGCTCGGCGCTTCGAGGGCCTTGCGGACCTCGGCGTTGAGCCTCGGCAGGTGGCAGCCGGCGGGGAACTCGCCGAGGGCCTCGCGGATGCCGGAGCGCAGGCGCTCGGAGGCCTGCATGTAGGAGCTGACCCAGGCGTGGTACTGCTCCCAGAACTCGAATCTGGCTTGCCGCGTGGCGGCGTGGCAGAGGGGCTTCGGGGTCCGCTTTGTGTTCTCGGGTCTGGGATGGGGATCGCGGCGGAGGATGCGCTTCTTCCAGTCCTCGGGGACCTGGGCGATGAGGTGCGCGTACTTCGTCTGGATCGACTCGAGCAGGGCCTCGATCGACTTCCGGAACTGCTCGCGGGTGTATCCCTGCCAGCAGGGGATGGGCGAGAGCACGATTTCGAGTGAGTGGGTGTAGTCGATCTTGCGCGGCTCCTTGTGCCGCACGCGACGGTTCTTCGACCGCTGGTTGGCCTCCCAGGCGCGGCGGGCGCGGTACAGCCCGGAACGATCGATCCACCTGCCGCCGCGGATCCGCATCTTCCCCTTCATCAGCTGCTTGACGCCGGCGACGCCGGGCCAGTCCTGTGGCCGGCGGACGAGTCCCTCTTTCACTCCGTGGGCGAGCAGGTAGGCGAGCCGTTCGACCTGGGCCTTCTCCTCGTCGGTGACCGGCACCGAGCTGTAGCGGCCGTGGAAGATCCCGCCCTCCCAGGAGATCTCGGCCCCGATCTCCTTGGAGAGGTTGCTGCCGATGTGGCGCTGGAAGGCTTCGAGCTGCTCGTGGTCCCGCGGGCACAGATAGAGGTGCACGTGGTTGCTCATCACCACGAGGTCGTGGATCGTCATGCCGTAGAGCAGCTGCGCCCTCGCGATGACGCCCTTGATCAGCGCGTTGATGCGGTCGCTCGGCCGCAGCAGGAAGCGCGACTGGAAGCAGCGCATGGTGACGACCATGGGCTTGCCTGGAGGGACGAAGCGGGGCAGGCGGGGCAAGACGGACCTCCGGCGGGGGCGTAGGTGGCGTCGATTCGCGACCTGCACCTACCTGAAGGGAGCCGCTCGCTACGAGCTGACGGCGGAGCGGCGCAGGGCCCGACCGGCGACGAGACGCCCGGCCCAGGAACGGCGTCGATTCGGTGGCGACTGCGTGGCGATGCACCGCGGGCGGGTTCGGAGAGTGCGGCCTCGCGACCCCCGCCCGGCGGGCTCTTGCCTGGGAACACCTGTGGGCACACCCGAAGCTAGGGGAACCCGACACCGGTCGAGCCGGATCCAGCGATGCCGAGCCCAGCTCCGCAGGCGAAAGGCGACGCGTGGATGAGCGACAGCTCAGGTTCCGGCGAACGGATCCCGGGTCGCGAGACCTGCGAAGCGGGCGAAGTCGCGGTCTCGCGTGAGGAGCTCCGTGACGCCATGCTCGAGGCAGAGCGCGGCGATGTGGGATTCGTGAACCAAGTTGCCGAAGACCCTCGCGGACCGCGCGGCCTTCCGGAGCTCGCGGAAGTGTCCGCGGCCCTCGCCGAGGAGCACGAGCGACGGCGACCGCAGCAACGAGGCCAGGTCGTCGAGTGCAGCGTCGAGGTCCGTCGGTGGGTCGAAGACCCTTGGATGGGTGACCACCCTGAGGAACTCGTACACAGAGGGCCAGGGGAGCGCCCAGAGCACCCGGCCCTCGGCGAGGCTCTTCAACAAGTCGAGGGCGACTCCATGCTCCGGGAGCTCCTCGCGACGGGCATAGATCAGGATGTTGGTGTCGACGGCTATCACCCCGTCAACCTCGTCCTTCCATCAGATCGAACAGACTCTGGCGGTCGTCGAGACGTACCCCTGTCTGCAGCCGCCCTCTCTCGGTCCGCCACTCGAGCCGGTACTCGGGGCCTCCCTCGGGAGACGTCTGGAGCATCGCTCGCAGCGCCTCCTCGATCAGGACTCGCAGCGGCTTGCCCTCACTGGCGGCGCGCTTCTTGGCCTCGCGCAGGAGCTGGTCGTTGAGATCGACGGTTGTCCTCATGCCTCGAAGCTAGCGCATTCATGCCTCGGGTGAGGCGCGGGCGCGTCTGAGGCGGAGCCCGGATCAAGAGGCGTCTGTCGGCGAAGGTGTGGCGGCGGGTGTTGGGAGGACAAGGCCACTCCGTGCCGAGGCCCTCGGCACGGCGCGTCAGGGCTCCGCCCGCCACCCGGCGGAGCCCTGGCACACCTCTCCCTTCGAGGCGACGATGCCACCCGACGACGAGCCGGACCGCCACGGCGCTCACCCGCCGTGAGCGGGAGGGCCGCTACGCCTGGGCGAAGCCCTTCCCCTCGCCGGCCAACTTCTCGAGCAGGGCCGACGGCTTCCAGTGCTCGCCGCCGAGCTTCTCGCTGTAGGCCTTCACCTTCTCGAGCACCTTGGCGGTGCCCATCTGGTCGGCCCAGTACATCGGGCCGCCGCGGTACACCGGCCAGCCGTAGCCGTTGACCCACACCACGTCGATGTCGCTGGAGCGGATCGCCTTGCCCTCGTCGAGGATCTTGGCGCCCTCGTTCACCATCGGCAGCAGGCAGCGCTCGAGGATCTCCTCGTCGGAGATGTCGTCGCGCTGCTCGATGCCCTGCTTGGCGGCGAAGTCGCGGATCATCTGCTCGACCTCGGGGTCGGGCGAGCTGGCGCGGGTCTCGGTGTCGTAGACGTAGTAGCCGCGGCCGTTCTTCTGGCCGCGCCGGCCCGACTCGCAGAGGATCTCGCGCACGCTGCTCGAGCTCGAGGTCTTCTCGTCCCAGCCGATGTCGAGCCCCGCCAGGTCGGACATCGCGAACGGGCCCATCGGGAAGCCGAAGTCGTAGATCACCTGGTCGACCCGCGCCGGGGTGACGCCCTCGAGGATGATGCGGTTGGCCTCGGCGCCGCGCTGGAAGAGCATGCGGTTGCCGACGAAGCCGGGGCAGACGCCGACGACGACGGCGATCTTCTTGATCCGCTTGGCGACGTCGAGGCTGGTGGCGAGCACGTCGTCGGCGGTCTTCTCGGCGCGCACCATCTCGAGCAGGCGCATGATGTTGGCGGGCGAGAAGAAGTGCAGGCCGAGCACGTCCTCCGGTCGCTTCGTCTCCGCGGCGATCTCGTCGACGTCGAGGGCCGAGGTGTTGGTGGCCAGGATCGCACCCGGCTTACAGATCGAGTCGAGCTCGCGGAAGATCGTCTTCTTGAGCTCCATGTTCTCGAACACCGCCTCGATCACCAGGTCGCAGTCGGCGAAGTCCTGCTTGTCGAGCGAGCCGTTGATCAGGCTCATGCAGCGCTCGACGTCGTCCATCGACATGCGGCCCTTCTTCGCGGTGCGCTCGTAGTTCTTGCGGATCACCGCCAGGCCGCGGTCGAGGGCGGCCTGCTCACGCTCGACGATGGTGACCGGGATGCCGACGTTGGCGAAGTTCATCGAGATGCCGCCACCCATGGTGCCGGCGCCGAGCACGCCGACGGTTCGGATGTCGCGCCGCGGCGTGTCCTTCTCGATCCCCGGCACCCGGCCGGCCTGGCGCTCGGCGAAGAAGTAGTAGCGCTGCGCCGCCGACTCGGGCGAGGTCATGCACTTCATGAACAGCTCGCGCTCGACCTTCAGCCCCTCTTCGAAGGGCTTGTTGACCGCCGCCTCGACGCACTGGATGTTGTACTCGGGGGCGACGAAGCCGCGGGTCTTGCGGGCGATGGCGCGGCGGAAGCCGTCGAAGATGCCGGGGTTCTCCTTCGCCTCCTTCAGCTTCTCGTCGCGATCGCGGATCTTCTTGAGCTCCCAGCCCTCGTTGGCGGCCTGGGCGGCGAACGCCACTGCTGCCTCGAGCAGCTGGTTCTCCGGCGCGATCTTGTCGATCAGGCCGTGCTCGAGCGCCTCCTTGCTGCCGATCGGCTTGCCGCTGGTGACCATCTCGAGCGCCTTCTGCACGCCGACGACGCGGGGCAGGCGCTGGGTGCCGCCGGCGCCCGGCAGCAGGCCGAGATTGACCTCGGGCAGGCCGTACTTCGCGTTGGGGTCGCCGACCCGGTAGTGGGCCACCATCGCCACCTCGAGGCCGCCGCCCAGCGCGGTGCCGTGGATCGCGGCGACCACCGGCTTGGGGCAGTTCTCGATCGCGTCCTGGGCGTCGAAGAGGCTCGGTGGCTGCATCGGCTTGCCGAACTCGGTGATGTCGGCGCCGGCGATGAAGGTCTTCCCGGCGCAGTGCAGCACCACCGCCTTGACGTCGTCGTCGGCCGTCGCCTTCTGCATGCCCTCGAGCAGCCCCTGACGCACGCCCTGGCTGAGGGCGTTGACGGGCGGGTTGTCGACGGTGAGCACGGCGATGCCGTCGTCGTTGACTTCGTAGTCGACCATGTCCGTGATCGCGGTCATCGGTGGAGATCTCCTTTGCGCTGAGTGGGAGCGAGGACGAGGGACCTTCCAGCGGCACCGCGGCGGTGCGGCCGGACTCCTCCGTCGGTCGGCCGGCGCACGAAGGTCTGAGCTGCGTGCACCGGTGTGGCGCCGGGATCGCGCTGGTCGGCGAGCGGACTCGCGAGCGGCTGCGCTCGGCCGGCGGTTGGTGTGCGACAGGCTATCGCATCTCTGCCGAACGGTCGGTAGGTGGAAGAGGGACAAGGCAAGAAGGGAAGAGGGAAAAGGGAAGAGGGACAAGGCAAGAAGGGAAGAGGGAAAAGGGAAGAGGGACAAGGGAAGAGGGACAAGGGAAGAGGGAAAAGTGACAAGGGAAAGAGGGAAAGAGGGAAAGAGGGAAAGAGGGGAAGAGGGAAAGAGGGGAGGGGAGGAGGGGAGGAGGGAAAGAGGGAAAGAGGGGAAGAGGGGAGGAGGGGAGGAGGGGAAGAGGGCAGGGGGCTCAGGGGTACAGGGTCGAAGGGGCTATGGGGTGGAGATCAGAGCCTCGAAGCCGGGATCCCCGCGCAGCGGATCCCAGATCGGATCGAGGCGCAGCTGCCAGACGGAGAGGGCGCCGATGTAGGGGGTCTCGAGCACGCGCTCGAGCTGGCGCACCGCGAGGTCGGTGGCGCCCGCCGCGGTGAGGATCTCGGCGTGCGCCTCGCCGACTCGCGGGCCCGTCCAGTGGTCGCCCTGGCTCGTCATCGTCGGCAGCGAGCGGGCCACCCGGATCGCCTCCTCGGACCGGCCGAGGTAGGCCAGGGCCAACCCTCTCAGTGGCGGGGCACGATCGGCTTGGCGGTCCGAGCTGAGGAAGAGCTCCTCGGCGATCTCGAGGGCGGCGGCGAAGTGGCCTCGCGCCACCTCCTCGCGGCCGAGCTGGCGCTCGGCGAAGCCGGCGAGGATCGACCACATCGCCAGGTCCGGACCACGTTCCCCGGGCTCGATGGCGGTGAGGGCGGCACGGTAGGCCGTGTAGTCGCGTGCCATGCGCCAGAGCTCGGGGATCAGCGGCGGTTCCTCGGGCAGGTGGGAGAGGAACTCGCGGGCGCCCTGCACCGAGCCGCTGCGACGCAGCTCGACCCACGCGCGGTGCACGTAGAGCGAGCTCTGGTGTGGATCTCGAGCCAGCAACTGGTCGAACAGGTCGGCTGCGTGGTCGTGGTGGCGCATCGCGTCGAAGGTCGCTGCGATGTCGTAGAGCACCGACTGCTCCTGCGGACGGGCTGCCAGCACCGTCTGCCAGTGCCGGACGGTGTCGTCGAACCTGCCCCGCCGCCGCTGGATGGCTCCCATCGCCTTGTGTACGTCGAGGTCGTGCGGCCGCTCGTCGAGGGCCTCGGCGAAGATCGTGTGGGCGCGCTCGAAGTCGCGCTCGAAGTAGTACTCGAGATAGCCCTCGGCGAGACGTACCAGGGGAGCCTCGGGCTTCAGCTCGCGGGCCCGCCGGTAGGCGGCGCGGCTCTCCTCCATGGCGGTTTCGCGGTCGTCGTAGAGAGCGTGCGCCACCGCCATCGCGGTGTAGATGCTGCGCTGTGCCCAGGCGTCGGCGAACTCGGGGTCGAGCCGGCAGGCTTCGCCGAAGGCGGTGGCGGCGCGCTCGAAGCGTTGCACCGTCGACGCCTCGTCGGCGGTCGCCAGACCCCGCAGGTAGGCGAGGTAGGCGGCGGGGCGGGCGGCGTGGGCCGCCGCCCAGCGGTCGCGAGGCGCGGAGAGCTGAAGCCGATCGGCGACCGTGCCGGAGATCCGCGCCAGCAGCGCCTGCAGATCGTCACGTGTGCCCCGGAAGCTCTCGGTCCAGGTGGGAGCCAGGTCCGCGCTGTCGGCCCCGTTGGCCCTGTGGGCAGCGCCGTGGGCGTCGGCGAAGAGCGCTACCTGCACTTCGAGAGCGCCGGGCTCACCGTCCACAGGATCCCGATCCGGCTCCGTCGACTCGACGGTCAGCAGGTGCGAGGCGCCGGTGCGCCGCAGGATCTCCCGCTCCTGACCAGGGCCCAGGCCACTCGGCAGGGCCTCGAGCTGCAGCCCATCGACGCCCGCCAGCTGCTGTTCCAGGCCACGCACGATCTCGGCACCGGCCACCGAGCTGCCTGCTTCTCCTCGCTCGTCGATCGACGAGGCCAGCGCCAGTCGCGTCGGCTCGCGCGCCGTGCCGCCAGCTCCCGCGCCGACGGTCGTCGCCGCCGGGTCGAGGCTCGCGTCGCGCGCCATCCGCTGCGGCAGCAGCAGGATCCCGGTCGCGGCGACGGCCAGCGTCGCCGCGACGACGACGAGCGCCAGGCGTCGGCGTCGGGTGCCGGTGAGACGCCACACCAGGCTATGCCAGGCGGAGCTCCAGGGCTGCGGCGCGGCCCTGCGGACGACGTCGTCGCGCAGGGCGGCCAGCCGGCCGGCGAGCTCGGCGGTGTCGGCGAAGCGGCGCTCCGGCGACTTGCGCAGGCAACGGGCGATCAGCACCTGGAGACCGGGCGGGAGGTCCGGGCAGATCGACCCGATCGGCGGCGGCTGGTCGCGCAGGATCGCGCTGAGCACCGCGCTGGAGGATTCGGCGTCGAAGGCCCTGCGGCCGGCAAAGAGCTCGTAGAGCACGCACCCGAGAGAGAACTGGTCGCTGCGGTGGTCGACCGCACGACCCTCGATCTGCTCCGGCGACATGTACGGCACCGTGCCGAGGACGACGCCGCGGGCGGTGCGCAACGCGGTGGTCTTCTGTGTCGCCACCGAATCGATGACCTTGGCGAGCCCAAAGTCGAGCACCTTGACGTGGCCGGCGTCGGTGACCATCACGTTGGCCGGCTTCAGGTCGCGGTGCACGACGCCGGCGCCGTGGGCAGCGGCGAGCGCCTCGGCGAGCTCGACGGCCAGGTCGAATCGCCGTGCCAGAGGCAGATCCTCTTCGTGGATCAGCCGCGTCAGGGTGCGACCGCGCACCAGCTCCATGGTGATGATCGGCCGGCCGTCGATCCGCTCGACGCTGTGGATGGTGACGATGTTCGGGTGGTTGAGGCGCGCCAAGCTACGCGCCTCGCGCTCGAAACGGTCCACCGCCGAGCCGCGGTCGAGGGAGGCCAGCTGCTTGATCGCGATGAGGCGGCCGAGGCGGCGGTCCTCCGCTTCCCAGACCACTCCCATGCCGCCGGAGCCGATCCGTCGCAGCAGTCGGTAGGGGCCGAGCTCGATCGGTTCGGTCGGCTGCGCCGTGCTGTCCGGTTCCGCCGCGAGGTCGCCGAGCAGCCCTTCGAGCGGGCTGTCGAGCAGGCCCGGCGAGCGGTCGGCGTCGAGCAGCGCCTCGACCTCGGCGCGCACCTCGGGCTCGGCGATCCCGGCGAGGAAGCGTTGTAGCGCCTCTCCTTCGAGCTCGAGCGCCTGGTCGAGCAGCGGCTCGACCAGTTCCCAGGGGGCGGACCCCGATCCGCTCTTACGGCGGCCGCCGTGCTCCCGGTCGTCGGGACGACGCTGTGGTGGGTCGCTCACCGCGCTGCGAGCTCGCGGTGCAGGAGCGCCCTGGCCTTGCGCCAGTCGCGCTGGATGGTGCGCTCGGAGAGCTGCAGCGTCGCGGCGCACTCGTCGATCGTCATGCCGGCGAAGAAGCGCATCTCGACGAGACGGCTGAGGCGCGGATCGACGCGCTCGAGAGCCCCGAGGGCGCGGTCGAGGTCGAGGATCTCCACCGCGCGCCGGGTCGCCCGCTCGCCGCCGCTCGACGAGCCGGCCTTCTCGAGCACGCTGCCGTCGAGCGACAGGGGCTCGTCGCGACCGCCCCGCTTGCGGGCGCTGCGCCTCCTGGCGTGGTCGACGAGGATCTGCCGCATCGCCACCGCCGCGACGCAGAGGAAGTGGTTGCGGTCCTGCCAGTCGGTGCGCCGCTGGTCGACCAGCTTCAGGTAGGCCTCGTGCACCAGACCGGTGGTCTGCAGCGTCTGGCCGGGACGCAGGCGCCGAAGCTGACGCCTGGCCAGGAGGTGCAGTCGTTCGTAGAGCAGCGGCACCAGACCGTCGAGCGCCTGCGCCTCGCCATCGCGGGCGGCGGCGAGCAGTCGCTCGATCTGCGAGGGCGCGGCGGTCCTCTCGCCGCGGCTGGGGCCGACTTCGCTCGTCATGCAGGCCGCTTCCGTTGTCGGGGTGGTTCCCGCACAGGGTACGGCCGCAGCCGCGGCGAGGCAAACGGGTGGCGGACGTGGAGCCTCAGCCGCGGCGTATCGCCCGGGCCTCGGGCCGCGGCAGGGGAGTCGAGAAATCGGACCGAGAAAGCGTGTCGCCCTTTCCGGCCGCCCTCCGTTTCGCCAGGTGATCGCCGCGGATGACCCGTCGGCGAGCACCTACCAAGGAGACCAGGAGATGCCCGCAACGACTGCCAACGAGACCCAGAGCCGACGCCGCACGACCACGATCGCGCCGACGGCTCCACCGATCCTGCCGATCCTGCTGACCCTGCTGACCCTGCTGGTTCTGCTGGCCGCGATCCCCGCTTCCGCGGCAGAGGACCTCGCGGCGGCGTCCTCTCCCACCTGGGCAGGGCTCTCGGCGTTCGGCGTGTCGCTGTTCGTCGGGCCGCCGGCCGACGAGGACGTGCAGATCCTCACCGGCTACGACGGTGGGGTCATCTACACCCAGACCCGCGGCGGCGTCATCGAGGCGACCGCGGAAGCGATCGAGCTGCGGCGCAACGGCCTCTACCGGGTGCACGTCGAGGGCCTGCTGGCGTTCGATCCGAACGATCCGACGACCACCGACAGCGCCCAGGCGACCTTCCTCCTGCTGATCGACGGCAACCAGTGGGTGGCCTGCCCCACTCCCTCCCGTGGCTCGGCGCCGACCGTGTCGCAGCTGCAGAGCTTCTCGCCGCTGCACGATCGGCTCGCGTCGTGCAGCGTCGACTTCACCTTCCGGGTGTCCGGCAACGAGTCGAGCTTCGACTTCCCGATCTCGATCCGTCGCGGCGCCCAACTCCAGGTGGCGCTCGACCGCAACGACCAGCCGCTGGGTGAGAGCACCCTGGCGCTGACCCGGGTGGAAGTGACACGGCTCGGGCGCTGAAGCACAGCCGCCGAGGCGGATCCAGGGCGCCGAGGGACGAGCCGTTCCTCGGCGCTCGGGCGCTACGCGGCAGCGACGCGCGGCCGAGGGGTTGGCGGGAGGGGTTGGGGGTCAGGGTATAGGGGTCAGGAAGGGACGGGAAGGGACGGGAGACGGGAGGCGGGAAGAGCCGCTCGACGGTGCTCGGGCGCTACGCTGGGGCGATGGGAAGCTGCATGCAGCGACGAGGTCCCGTAGTTTCCGCTCTGTCGCGGCGGCCGCTCACAGGGGCGGCGGCCACGGTCGTCGCCGTGCTTTCGGGCTGTGCCTACTTCCATCCCGGTGGGAAGCAGTGCTTCGACGTCTACCGTTCGCCGATGATGCGCGGCGTCTCGCTGAGTGCCGCGCCGCGCGTGGTGAGCGGCTACCCGCTGCGCAGCACGATGACGGTGACGGTGCACGAACAGGGGATCGCGCTGCGCCTCTACCATCCGCGCGGCCTGTTCGGGCCGACCGAGCGCTACAGCTGCCGCAGGGCGGGCGTCGCCGAGGTGGAGATCTGGGAGCAGGCGGTGCAAACGGTCGATGGCGTGCTGGAGGACCGCAGGGGCGAGGAGCGCGAGGTGATCCTCAGCGTCGACGAGCAGGCCGCCAGCGTCGGGCTCGCCGCCACTGAGGATCTCTCGCTGGCGCAGCTCGACTCGCTGCAGCCGCTCTTGTGCCTGGTGCTGGCGGAGCTCGGCGAGCTCGGAAACGAGGCGCTCGACGTGGCGGGTCCGCGGCTGTCGCAGCGGCTCGACTGGGGCCAGCGCTGCGCCGCACCCGCCGCGGCGACGCCGCGCTCGGTCGCACCCTGAGGTGGCGCGGAGCGTGCTCCGGTGGCGCACCGAGGTGCCGAGAACGGCGGCGCCTCAGAAGCTGACCGGCAACGTCTCGAGACCGCGGAACGGGTAGGAGTCGCGAAAGCGCGTCTCGCCGTCGAGGCGCAGACCGGGGAGTCTGCGCCACAGGATCGGCAGGGCGACCTGCATCTCGAGCCTCGCCAGCGGTGCGCCGAGACAGTGGTGCAGGCCGGCGCCGAAGGCGAGGTGCTGGTTCTTCGGTCGCTCGAGCTCGATCCGGTCGGGCTGCGCGAAGACGCGCGGATCGCGATTCGCCGCCCCGAGCACCAGCGCCACCTGGGCGCCGCGGGGCAGCTCGACCGGGTCGCCGGCGCCGTCGTCGACGACCTGGTCCTCGAGCACCCAGCGGTTGAACAGGTGCACCGGCGCGTCGAAGCGCAGCAGCTCCTCGACCACCGCCGCGGTCCGCTGCGGCTCGCGGCGCCATGTCGCCAGCGCGTCGGCCTGCTCGAGCAGGCGTAGCACCGCGTTGCCGAGCGCGTGCACCGTCGCCTCGTGGCCGGCGTTGAGGAGCAGGATGCAGGTCGAGATCAGCTCCTCCTCGCTCAGCCGGTCGCCCTCCGCCTCGGCCCGGGCGAGGTGGGTGAGCAGGTCGTCGCGTGGATCCTGGCGGCGGCGCGCCAGCAGGTCACGCAGGAAGGCGCCGAACTCGTCGCCCGCCGCGCGGCCAGCGGCGATCTGCCCCTCGCTGGGAGAGACCTCGTACACCGCGACCATGGCGTGCGACCAGGCGAGCAGACGGTCGCACTGTTCGCGAGGGACGCCGAGCAGCTCGGCGATGACGACGACGGGGATCGGCGTCGCCCAGGCGGGCAGCAGGTCGGCGGAGGATCCGTTGGCCTCGAGCTCGTCGATCAGCTGGTGGCAGAGCGCCTCGATGCGCGGTCGCAGCGCCTCGATGCTGCGCGCCACGAAGGCTCCCTGCACCAGCCGGCGCAGACGCGTGTGGGTGGGAGGCTCGAGCTCGAGCAGGCTGTGGCGGTCGACGTCGAGCAGCGGCGGCCTCGCCGCGACGCCGGGCACGCCCTCGAGGCTGCGGCCGAGCCGTCGGCTGCGCAGCATCGAGTCGACCTCGCGGTGGCCGAAGAAGCACCAGCGGTCGAGCTCGACCCAGAAGACCGAGGGACACTCGGCGTGCAGACGGCGGTAGGCGGCGTGCGGATCCTGCACGAAGGCGGGATCGTGGGGATCGAGGTGCAGGCGGCGCGTGGGGCGATCGAGCTTCATGGGCGCAACGATCCGATCCGGTCGGCGGTCCGACTCCCGACTCCGGGTGCCGCGAGACGGCGCGGCCGGCTGGAGCGGCCGGGGCGGGGCAGCGGTGCCCGATCGTAGAGGAGCTAGGGGGTTGCTGCGAAGTGGCGCCGTGCTCGGTCGACTCCTGCGTCGCCGTGGGGCTGTGGAGGCTGAGCCTCGCTCTCTCGCTCCGCTGCGCCGGCTACTCCGAGCGCAGCGAGGTCGCCGGATCGAGTCGCGCCGCGGCGCGCGCCGGCAGCACGCAGGCGATCAGCGCGACCAGAGCCAGGAGCATGCCGGCCGCGGCGAAGGAGGCCGGGTCCAGGGTGCCGACGCCGAAGAGCATCGACTCGAGGTGTTGGGTCAGCAGCATGGCGCCGACGCCGCCGGCCAGCAGCCCGGCGAGCACCAGCCTCATGCCGTCTCCGAGGACCAGACGCAGGATCTCCGAGCCGCTCGCTCCCACCGCCATGCGCACCCCGATCTCGGTGCGTCGCCTGGCCACGGTGTAGGTCAGCACACTCCAGGTCCCGATGCCGGCGAGGGCGATCGCCAGCGAGCCGAAGGCGAGCAGCAGCGAGAGCACGAAGCGCTCACGGGCGAGGGATCGGTCGACGACGCCCTCCATCGTGCGCACCTCGGTCAGCGGAATACGAGGGTCGAGTCGGGACACGGCGGCGCGCACCGCCGGCGCCATCGCCATCGCGTCGCCGTCGACCCGCACCAGCACCGAACGCACCCGATCCGGCTGTTGGGCGAGGGGATAGAAGATCTGGGGCCGCGGCTCCTCGTCGACTCCGAACTGGCGGATGTCGCGCACGACGCCGACGATCGTCGCCCAGGAGGTCGACTCCGTCGGCTCGCGCTCGGAGGCGATGCGCACTCCGAGCGGATCCTGGCCGGCGAACATGAGCTCGCGCATCGACTCGTTGATCATCGCCACCGGCGGCGCCTCGGCGGCGTCACCGGGCCTGAACTCGCGGCCGCTGACAACCGGCGTGCGCAGAGTGGCGAAGTAGTCGGGCCCGATCTGGGCGAAGCGCACCTCGGTGGCGTGCTGGCCGGGGCCGCGACCCTCCACCGACAGGTCGCCGGACCAGCCGCTGCTGTCGATCGGCAGCATGCCGGTGGTCGAGACCTCGTCGATCGCGGGCAGGGAACGGATCTCCTCGGCCAGCCGGGCGAAGAAGGCGTCGACGCTCGCCGCGTCCTCGTAGAGCGCGGGAGGCAGCCCGACCTCGGTGACCAGCAGGTCTCCGGCCTCGAAACCGGGGTCCACCGCGTAGAGGTTCCAAAGACTGCGGGTCAGCAGTCCGGTGGCGAGCACGACGACGAGGGCCAGGGCGACCTCGGCCGCCACCAGGCCGCGCCGCAGTCGGCTCTCGCCCCGTTCGGCTCCGGTGGCTCGCGGAGCGCGCACCGCGGCGCCGGCACGGGCTCCGAGCAACGCCGGCGCCAGCCCGAAGACGAGCGTGGTCGCGGCCGCCAGCGCGATGGTGAACAGGAGCACGCGCCCGTCCAGCGCCACTTGCGCCAGGCGCGGCACGCCCTCCGGCGTGAGCCTCACCAGGAGGTGGAGGGTGAGGTGGGCGATGACGAGACCGGCGAGCGCCGCGAGGCCGGCGAGCAGGCCGTTCTCGGTCAGCAGCTGTCGGATCAGCCGGCCGCGCCCGGCGCCGAGCACCCTGCGCACCGCCAGCTCGCGCAGCCGTGCGGTCGTGCGAGCCAGCAGCAGGTTGGCGACGTTGGCGCAGGCGATGAGGAGCACCAGGCCGACGGCGCCGAGCAGCACCAGGAGGGGCATTCGGGTGTCGCCGACGAACCAGGTGTGCAGCGGCATCAGGCCGGCTCCCATGCGCGTGTTGGTCACCGGGTACTCCTGCTCGAGACGGCTGGCGATCGTCGCCAGCTCCTCACGCGCCTCGCTCACCGTCACCTCCGGACGCAGGCGCCCGATGACGCGCACGAAGTGGGCGCGGCGGAACCAGAGCGCCTGGCGCGACTCCTCGGACCAGGAGAAGGGAGTCCACACCTGCACCGGTTGATCGAGGAACTCGAATCCCGCCGGCAGGATGCCGAGGACCTCCGCCTCGACGCCGTTGAGCGACAGGGTCCGCCCGACCAGGCTCGGGTCGGCGCCGAGACTCTGCCAGAGCGCATGGGCGAGGACGACGCGGTGCTTGCCGTCGCCCCAGGTCTCCTCGGTGCGGAAGGTGCGACCCAGTACCGCGCGCACTCCCAGCACCTCGAAGAAGTCCCCGCTGACCTGACCCGCCAGGACGTGGCGAGGCTCGTCCTGACCGCCGAGGATCAGCTTGCGCGGATACTCCGAGTAGGCGGCCAGGTGGCTGTAGGACCCGCTCTGCTCCTTCCAGTCGAGGAAGTTGGCCGGCGCCGCCTCCGCCTGGGTCCAGCCGCGGTCGGGGTTGGTCTCCCAGAGATGCACCAGTCGATGCGGATCTTCGTAAGGCAGCGGACGCAGCAGCACGGTGTCGATCACCGAGAAGATCGCGGTGCTGGCACCGATCCCCAGAGCCAGAGTCGTGGCCGCGACGCAGGTGAAGCCCGGACGGCGGGCCATCGATCGCAGGGCGAACAGGAGGTCCTTCCACATCGGCTCGATCCTCAGGTCTCGTGAACGCAGGTAGAACGCGTCGGGTAGCGCGCCCGCCGCCTCGCCGACCCTCGCCAGCCGGTGTGACTCTTCCCGCGGCGCCTGATCGCGGGCGGCGAGCTCCGCCGACCACTCCTCGAGCCAGTCGCTGCGACGGTCACCCGGCACCAGCCAGGCGACGAGGCGCAGCCAACGACGGCGTCGGTCGCTGCCGGGTCCGCTGCTCAGGCCTTCGATGGCTCGGCTCCTGTGGCGGACGTCGATCCGACGGCGCCGAGCCAGGGGAAGCGGCGACGGGCTGCCTCGAGCGCGGTCACACCGCTCGCTGTCACCTCGTAGTAGCGGCGTCGCGGCCGCTTGGCGCGTTCGGCGCGGGCGTGAGGCTCCCAGCTCGAGCGCACGAAGCCGGAGTCCTCGAGGCGGCGCAGGGCCGGATAGACCGTGCCGCTGGGCAGCCCGGTGGCGTCCATCACGTCGAAGCCGTAGCGGTGGCCGGTCGCCACCGCGTGCAGCACCAGGGCCGGGGTCGTCGAGAGCGTCGTCGAGGGAGTCACCTATGTAGCATACGGAAGTGGTCGTCACGGGTTGCACCAGGGACCCGGCCGCTGCGGAACCCCGGCGCAAGGGCCGTTGCCTGCGATTCGAGTAGGGTGAGGACGATGGCATCGCATCGACGTCGGCCGACCAGCCACGACCTTCGGCGGGGTGTCGCCCCGATCCGGCCCGCACCCGGTGCGCGGCCGGCTCCACGCCGAGGGGTCGTCGTCGCGGCGGCGATCGCGGCGCTCGCGGTCGGGCTCGGTCCTGCGCCGGCCAGGCCGGGACCGCCACGCGGCGTCGCCGAGCCGGCGGTGGTCATCACCCACGGCTTCAGCCTCTCGGGCACCCTCGCCGACTGGATGTTCGATCTCGCCGATGCGATCCGCGACCGTCTCGGGACCGGTCGCATCGTGGTCTACGACCCCGGCTCGGGCGCGCTGCTGCCCTGCGCCCATCCGGCCTGCGACGACCCGCCGGGCACCTCCGGGCCGGTGCTGGTGGTGATGGACTGGGCGGAGCAGAGCAACGACCTCGGCTCCGGCTTCTCGGAGGCGGCGGCGGAGGCGCTCTTCGCCGATCTCGTCGAGTGGTCGCTGGCGGACGCCGACCCACGCGTCGACCTCGCGCGCCTGCACCTGGTCGGTCACAGCCGCGGCGCGGTGGTGAACGGCGAGGTCGCCGAGCGCCTGATCGCGGCCGGCCTGCCGGCGCCAGCGCAGATGACCACGCTCGACCCGCACGACACCGGTGGAAACCGCTCGGCGCAGGCCAGCGGCGTCGAGCTGGCGATCTACGGGGCTGTGCGTGGCGGGCTCGACGACCTCGACGTCAACCAGGAGCACCCCGAGTACTCGGACCGCGGCGTCGTCTCCTGGTCGGGCCTCGGCTACCACGACAACTTCTGGCGCACCGGCTGCCTGCCCGGTTTCCTCGATCCCGACGGCATCTTCCTGGACGGCGCGATGAACTTCGACATGACGACGGTCGGCGATGGCCAGGGCAACGACATCTGCCACAGCGACGTGCACGGCTGGTACGCGCTGACGGTGAGCGGCGGCCCGGCGCCGGCGGGCTGGTTCAACCCCGGGATCGTCGGCTGCGCGGTGAGCGGCCGAGACGCTCCGCTCGATCAGACGGTGGACGGCTTCAACTCGAGCGAGCTCGGTGGCACGGTGCCGCCCTGCCCGACCGACCCGCCCAACCAGCAGACCGTGTTGTTCGACTTCACCCTGCGCGAGGGGCTGGTCAACGGGGCGTTCGAGCGCGTCGGCAGCGGCAGCTCCGATGCGGGGTGGTCGTATGCGGGGGGCGGCGGCACCGCGACGGTCGGCAGCGGCGAGATGATGCTGGACACCGGCGATTTCCGCGAACACGGGCGGTTCTACGTGCCGCCCGATCACCTGCTAAGGGTCTGTTACCGGGTCGAGGATCCGGGTGACGGCGACGGCTCGCTCGCCGTCTCGTCATGTGCGGCCGCGACGCCGCTGGGCAGCTGCATCGACCGCCAGATGCTCACCCTGCCGATCGAGGAGGCGAGTGCGTCGCGCTGCGTCGAGGCGAGCTTCCTCGCCGAGGAACAGGGCAGGGGGGCGCGGCTGCGGATCGAGCTGCCGGGACGGCGGGGCCCGTCCACCGTCGACGTGCGGGTCGAGGAGGTCGGATTCTTGGCGACGCTCTTCGCCGACGGGTTCGAGTCCGGCGACAGCTCCGCCTGGTCAGTGGCGACTCCGTAGGGGGTTGGGCGATGGCTGCCGAGGTGCGTCGATGAGTGAACCCGCCATCGCGGCAGCGCTGCTGGTGGCGGGCCTCACTGCTGCCGGCTGCGCCGCGGCGGAGCCGGCGGCGTCGACGTGCGCTGCAGCGAGCCGGCGGATCGAGCTGCCGGGTGGTGCCTTCCGGATGGGCGCCGACGACGGCTACCCCGAGGAGGGCCCGAGCCGTGAGGTCGAGGTGGCCGCCTTCACGATCGACAGCCATGAGGTCACCAACGCCCGCTTCGCCCAGTTCGTCGACGCCGAAGGCCATGTGACGGTGGCGGAGCGCGACCCCGACCCGGCCCTGCACCCGGGCATCGCGCCCGAGGAGCTGGTGCCGGGCTCGGCAGTCTTCCTTCCGCCCGCCGACGGGGCCGGGGGCCGGTGGCACTTCGTGGCCGGGGCGAGCTGGCGGGCACCGGAAGGTCCCGGCAGCGATCTCGAGGGACGCTGGGACCACCCGGTGGTGCACGTCGCCTACGAGGACGCCCGCGCCTACGCCGCCTGGGTCGGCGGGCGCCTTCCCAGCGAGGCGGAGTGGGAGTACGCGGCGCGTGGCGGCCTCGACGGCGGCCGCTACGCCTGGGGCGACGGTCCGCCGCCGGAGCGGGACCCCGGCCGCGCCAACACCTGGCAGGGCGAGTTCCCGTTGAGCGACGAAGGCGCCGACGGCCACCGCGGCACCGCTCCGGTGGGTTGCTATCCGGCCAACGGCTTCGGCCTGCACGACATGACCGGCAACGTCTGGGAGTGGACGGCCGATCGCTTCGACGCCGGCGACCCCAACAGCGGTGTGATCAAGGGCGGCTCGTACCTCTGCGCCGCCAACTCCTGTCGCCGCTACCGGCCGGCGGCGCGGCATCCGCAGGAACGGGACTTCTCGACCTCGCACCTGGGATTTCGCGTCGTCTACCCGGCGACGCCGTGAGCCTGGTCGTAGGTGCTGGTCAGGGCGAAGCGGTCACCGCCTCGCTCTCGCGCCAGCCGTAGCGCACGGCCTTGACGCTCACCGGCCCGTCGACCGCCACCGGCCCGCTGTAGAGCCGCCAGCGTCCGGCGCCCTGCTGGTATCCGATCGACGCGCCGTCCACTGCTTCGGCGATGAGCCTGCCGCCTTCGATGCGCGCCGCTGGCGCCGGGGTGCGGGGCACCTCGCCGTCCACCAGAAAGCGCGCCCGCAGCTCTTCCTCCGGCAGACGCCCGAGGTCGCCGACCCTGGCCAACCAGTCGATGAGGGCGTCACGCAGTCGCCGCCGGACCTCGGCGTGGGCTGGGTCCGCGGCCAGGTTCCGCAGCTCGTGCGGATCCTCCAGCGTGTCGTAGAGACGCTCCTCGCCGACCGGCTCGAACCACTGGCGCTGGGCAGCGTCGAGCTCGCCGGCGGCATACGCCTGGCGCAGAGCGCGCACCATGTCGAGGTTGTCGCGGTAGTCGAGCGGGTGGCCGCCGGGCAGATCTGGGTGCCAGCTCCGGATGTACTTGTAGCGCTCGTCACGCACCGCGCGCTGGCGGTCGGTCATCTCGTCGATTCGATCGCGCGAGGCGAAGACGTGACGGCGTCGCGTCTCGCCGAGGAAGTCGTGGCCGTGCAGCGCCTCCGGCGCCCGTACCCCGGCCCAGGCGAGCACCGTCGGTGCCAGATCGACGAAGCTCACCAGCCGGTCGTCGATGCCGTTCCCGGGCCAGCCGGCGGGCGCGTGGCGCGGCGGGATGTGCAGCAGCATCGGCACCTGCAGGCCGGCGTCGGTGAGCTCGCGCTTGGCCCGCGGCAGGCCGTCGCCGTGGTCGCTGGTCCACAGCACGATGGTGTCGTCCGCCAGGCCGTCGGCGTCGAGCGCGGCGAGCAGCTCGCCCACCCGGCGGTCCATCGCGTGCACGTTGTCGTAGTGGCGTGCCAGGTCTCGGCGCACCGCGGGGAGGTCCGGGTAGTAAGGAGGCAGCACGACGTCGGCGGGATCGGTCACCGCGTCTGACACCAGACCGAGCTGGCGGCGGAACCTCTGGGTCTGCGCGTGGGTGGCGCTCAGCGGCTCGCCGTCCGGCCGCATCACGCCGCTCTCGTGGGTGTGCAGGAAGTTGATCAGGCCGAAGAAGGGCTGATCCGGCGCGCGCTGGCTCCAGTGGGCCTCGGCTCCCTCGGCGTCCCAGAGGGTGAACGGGCCGCTGCCGGCGGCGATGCCGCTGAACTGGTAGTCGAGCTTGCCGTCGGTGAAGGTGAAGTAGCCGGCCGCGCGCAGCAGCTCGGGGAACGCCTTCAATCCCGCCGGCGGCTGCGCGTAGTACTCGCCCAGCGGCCCGGTGGAGGTGCGCATGTGCTGGCCCCCGAAGCTGATCTGGTGCTGGCCGGTGATCAAGGCCGCGCGGCTCGGGGCGCACACTCCGGCGGTGGTGAACACCCGCTCGAAGCGCACGCTGCGCCGTGCCAGCGCATCGAGGTTGGGAGTGCGGGCCACCGTGTCGCCGTAGGGGCCGACCCGCGGGCTCAGGTCCTCGGCCACCAGCAGCAGGATGTTCGGCGGGCGCTCGGCGGCGCGGCCAGCGGCGGCGCCGACGCAGAGCAGCAGCGCCAGCAGCGGGACCGGTCGCAGCGGCCAGCGCACCTCAGTTCGCCCCGGGCCCGCCGAGGCGCCGGTCGAACAGCGGCGTCGCGTCGACGAGGCCCTCGCGGTGCACGGCGATCGCCGCCTCGATCGCTGACACCACCTCGGGATGTGCGGCGGCGACGTCGTAGCGCTCGCCCGGATCGGCGCGCAGGTCGAAGAGCAGCGGCGGATCGTGCACGGTGCGCTCCGGCGGCAGATCGTAGGCGCCGGCCGAGACCAGCCGCAGCTTGTGCCGGCCGAGACGGTAGGCCTGCAGCTCGCCGCCCCGGTAGTAGGCCATCTCGCGGCGCCGGCCGGGCGCCGCCCCGGTGAGCGTGTCGCTGAGATCGATTCCGTCGACGACACCCTCCGGCAGCGCGATGCCCGCCAGGCTCAGGATCGTCGGCAGCAGGTCGAGGGTCGAGCCGATGTCGTGTACCAGCGCCGGCTGCACCGTGCCCGGCCACCAGAAGACGGCCGGCACCCGCATGCCGCCTTCGAAGGTGGTGCCCTTGCCGTTGTCGAGCGGTCCGGGACTGCCGCCGTGATGGCGCATCGCCAGCCACGGGCCGTTGTCGCTGGTGAAGACCACCAGGGTGTGCCGCGCCAGCCCGCGGGCCTCGAGCGCGGCGCGGATGCGGCCGACGCTCCAGTCGATCTCCTCGATCACGTCGCCGTAGAGGCCGCCTGGGCTGACGCCGGAGAACGCGTCGCTGGCGAACAGCGGCGTGTGCGGCATGGCGTAGGGCAGGTAGAGCAGGAACGGCCGGTCGCCGCTCTCGGCGATGAAGCGCTCCGCCTCCTCGGTGTAGCGGCGGGTCAGGGTGGGCTGCGCGGCGGGGCGTTCGATCACCGCGTCGTCGTAGCCGTCGGCGGTGGCGCGGCTGGTCATCAGCGGCACCTGCCAGTGGTCGATCTTGGGATCGAAGTAGAGCTCCCGGCGGGCTGCGAACACCTCCTGCAGCTCGGCGCCGCGGCCGTCGGCGGCCATCCTGAGGATCTCGTCGAACTCCGGGCCCTGCGCCCAGTCCATGTCGTTGGAGTAGGGCAGGCCGTACCAGTAGTCGAAGCCGTGCCGGGTGGGCAGCGCCGCGGGCGCGTCGCCGAGGTGCCACTTGCCGACGATCGCGGTGCGGTAGCCGGCGCCGCGCAGGGCCTCGGCGAGGGTGACGCTCTCGGCCGGCAGGCCGCCGGGATCGCCGGGAACAGCACGTTGAGCCGGCGGCCGTAGAGCCCCGAGCGGTTCGGGTAGTTGCCGGTGAGCAGGGCGCCGCGGCTCGGCGAGCAGACCGGCGCCGCGACGTAGAAGTCGGTCCATCGCTGGCCTTCGGCGGCCATCGCGTCGAGGTTGGGTGTGCGGTTGTAGGGGTGGCCGTAGCTCGACAGGTCGCCGTAGCCCAGGTCGTCGGCGAACAGGATGACGACGTTGGGCGGACGCGCGGCCGCCAGGCTCGCGGCCGGAGCTGCCTGACCCTGCACGGTCGTCGTCGAGAGCGCCATCGTGGCGAGCAGGATCCAGTGCATCGGCCCCTCCCTCCTCTTCGGGCTCAGCCCGTCAGCGCTCCGGTGACGCGGAATCGCGACCCGCCTCACCTCCGAGGCCCCGGCGGTCACGTCCGACGAGTGCAAGGCACGCCGCCCCCCCACCTGCGCTGTCGCCTCTCTCTGCTCGATCCCACAGCCGGCAGCTTCGCACGCGTCTTCAGCCGATCCGCCAGGCGATCAGCTCGCCAGCCGCGCGCACCAACAGAAGATCGCCGGCCACCGCGGGGTGGGCGCGCACCGCGGAATCGGCGACTTCGATGCGGGCGGTCTCCTCGAGTCGGCCTTCCCGCCAGGCGAGGACCACCAGCTCGCCGGCCTGGGTGAACACCAGGAGCTGCTCGCCGGCGACCACCAGCGAGGCGCCGTCGGCGAATCGGCCCTCGCCCTCGAAGCGGTCCTCGCCGGTCGCCGGGTCGAGGGCGACGAGCTGGCCCTTCCTCTTGTTCGACAAGCCGACGTAGAGACCATCGAAGAGCACCGGCGAGCTCATGTAGAAGGTGCGCTCGGGACGCTCCCAGGCGACTTCGGCCTGCCAGCTCTCACCTCGGCGTACCGGACGCAGCGCCAGGGTGCCGCGCCGCACGCCGGCGACGATCACCAGGTCGCCGACCGCGAGGGGCGTGACGATGTTCTCGTTCCACTCGTCGGGAAAGTCGAAGCGCCAGAGGAGCTCGCCGGACGCCGGGTCGAGGGCCACCACGGACCGGTCGGTCATCGTGACGATCTGCTCGCCGGCGTCGGCACCACCGGGGCGGAACAGGATCGGCGACGCGTAGCCCGGGCCGTCGCCCGACCAGCTCCAACGCTCCTGCCCGGCGGCGCAGTCGAAGCCGACCATGCGGCCGCCGCGGTCGTCGCCGACGTGCACGACCACCGCGCCGTCGCGTGCCAGCAACGGCGACATGGCCGCTCCGGTGAACATCTTCGAGGTGTCGGGCAGCGGCGGCGCCAGGCGGCAACGCAGGGCGCCGTCCCTCACCGAGCGCCCTTCGAGCACGCCGTTGACTCCGAAGCTGTAGACCAGGCCTCCGGGCCCGTCCCCGGCCACCACCAGCGGCGTCGCGAAAGGACCGGCGTCCTCGTCCACGGCGTAGCTGTTGGCGGCGAACGGCGCCTCACCGGTGGCTTCCCAGAGCAGCTCGCCGCTGCCGAGGTCGAGGGCCTGCAGCGCCTCTTCGCCGTTCCTTCGCTGGTGCACGAAGACGCGCCCGCCGGCGACCACCGGCGAAGAGTAGCCGTCGCCCACCGTGACGCTCCATTCCCGCTCGAGCGTTCCCGGCCAGTCGCCGTTCGCGTCGGCAAGACGGCCGTCGCGCCGCGGACCGCGCCACTGCGGCCAGTCGGTGCCGGAGAGGGTGCGGGCCGGATCGGCGGTCACCTCGGTCATCTCGGCCAATTCGGTAACAGGGTCTTCGGGCCGCGGCGAGTCGCTCGAGTCCTGCGCGGCCGGACCGCTGCAGGCGAGCGCCGCGAGGAATGGGATGAACGTATTCCGGGGGCGGCGGCTCGTCACTGGGCGAGGCGAGGCACGGTGTACGCTGAGGCTCCTCCGCTCCGGCGTCGGTTCCGCCAGATCGGAGTGCATCGCCTCTCGGGGTCCTTTCGTGAAAGACGAGACCAGTCCACAGTCGACGTCGCGGAGATCCCGGCGCGCCGTGCGCCCTGGCCAGATCCTGGTCTCTCTCCTCATCGCCCTGATCCTGCCACGGGACGCCCCGGTCTCGGCGCAGAGCCCGGAGGACCTGCGTTCCGTGGCGCACCGGTACGTGGCCGCCGTGGCGGCCATGGACTACGACGAGGAGCAGCGCTTCTACGACGCGGAGTCGGTGTTCGAAGATCCGACCTCGGTGCGCTTCGGCGATCCGTGGCAGCTCGTCGGCGGCGAGTCGATCGTCGCCTTCTTCCGCGACACGAACACCGAGTACCGCACTCTCGGGATCGAGATGCGCATCCTCGAGGAGTTCGCCTCGCCCCCTTTCTGGGTGGGCACGATCCGCTCGACCGTGACCAGCTGTGGCGTGCTGACCGGCGATCAGCAGAAGTCGTGGACCGGGGTCATCGACATGGTGATGGTGCTCGAGCTCGACGGTGCCGTGGTGCGCAGACGCACCGACTGGGCCGACTACGCGGGTGCGGCCGAGACTCTGGATGGGATCGCAGCGGAGGCGGCGCGTCGTCCCGACGATCCGCGCTGTGTCGAGTGAGCGATCGGTGGACGAGCGCACAGCTCATCCGCAGAGTGGCTTCACGGCCCGGTAGCGCTTCAAGGCGTCGGCGCCCGACTCGTACACCGGCAGTCCGTCGTCGACGCGTACCCACGCCACGCGCTGATCGTGGAAACAGTGCAGCTCCGGTTGGCGATCGATCGGCGTGGTCGCCGTGGCCAGGGCGACGTGGATCTCGCCGGGGCACAGCTCGCTGGCGAAGAAGAGGGTGGTGCCGCAGCGGCCGCAGAAGCCCCGCCGGCTCTGCTGCGAGGACACGTACCAGCGCAGCATGTCGTCCTCGCTGGCCACCCGGCACGACTCCTCGCGCAGCCCGAACCAGGTGACGAACGCCGCGCCGTGGGCCCGTCGGCAGTAGTCGCAGTGGCAGTGAGCGCAGAAGAGCGTCGGTGGCGGTGCCGAGTAGCGCACCGCGCCGCACAGGCAGGAACCGCTGATCTCCCCGCCTCTCTCCTTCATCGCTGGTCCTCCCGAGGTCGGCCGCATAGTAGCCGGGCCGTCAGTCGCCGGCCTGCACCCAGACGTGGCCGTCTCCGGTCCACCCCACGAAGGCGCTGGCCGCCTCCCACTTCACGAGCAGCAGGGCTTCGCCGCAAAAGTCGAGGCCGTCGAGCGCGGGATCGTCGGCCTCGAGCACGCTCCATCCGTCCAGCCATGCGAAGTCGTCGCCGCCGTTGCCGAACTCCTCACCGGCTCCCAGTACGGTCAGGGCGAGGTCGGCGCGCTGCACGAGGGTGATGCCGGCGGCTCCGCTGGTCGTGTCGACGACCTGCAGGGCCAGATCGACGCGATCGTCGCCGTCGAGATCGACGCGGTGGAAGAAGGGGTTGAGGCGGCAGGAGGGACGCAGTCGCCCGGGAAGCGGGGCGGCGGCACGGAACCACGCCGGGAGGCTGGTGAGCTCGGGCAGCGAGCAGGTGTCCTCGTCGCCGGGCGGTGGCGAGGCCGATGCGCCGAACGCAGCGAGCATCAACAGCAGGGAGATGGCGGAGAGCGAGGTCACGTCCAGGGTTGCTACGTGGCGTCGGAGTCGAGGTTGTGGCGGCGACCTGCGCCGGTCGCGCCAACGGTCACTGGGGATTGACGGCGACACCGGCGAGCACCGGGCGCGCGTCGCAGGCGCGAAGGTGCAGGAAGTTGACGTAGTCACCGCCGCTCGTCGCCCGACCTTCGAGGCGAGCCATCGCGCGCCTCGGCTCGAGGCTGAGCCCGACCGGCCCGCCTGGAGTCGGGAAGAGCTCCTCGTAGGCTTCGAGGTCGATGCGCAGGGAGGGCAGCTCGGCGAGCGCCGCCGCGGCCGCTTCGGGAATGCGCAGTGCCGCCAGGGTCGCGGCTGCGTCGCGCGCCGCCGCCGCCCGGCGCAGGATGTCGACGACGCCGAGGACCTCCTCCTCCATCGCGGTGTCGCTCGACCAGTCGATCTCGGAGACGGCGGCGCGCGCGACCGGCACCGAGAGGCGCAGGCGGCCCCATTGCTGGTGTCGCACCGTGCCTTCGATGCGGCCGTCCGTCTCCTCGAGCTTGGCGCGGATCGGTCCCCGGCCCACCTGATACGAGGTGACGCTCGGGCCGCTCGCGATGCCCAGCTGCAGCGCCAGCGGGCGCAGCTGCGCGTCGAGCTCGAGGCGCACCCAGCGGGCGCCGCGCAGGCGCAGCAGCGCCGCCGTGTGCACCGGCGCGCACGGGGTCTGCGGCGCCAGCAGCTGACTGGCGATGGTGCGGTCGGGGAGCAGGACCACGACGCGCTCCTCGAGCCCGCGGTCCCGGCCGCCCTCCGCCTCGCCCAGGTCGAGCGGATCGCGCCAGAGCGAGACGATGCCGCCGTCACCGCCAGGCGCGTCGGGATCCAAAGCCGGAGCCTGGTAGCGCCAGGCGATCCCGTCGACCGGCCTCACCGCGCCGACGTTGATCTCGCGCAGCGTGCCGGAGACCTCGGCGCTCAGGGCCTCGATGCGCTCGCGCCCGTCGATCTCGTCTCCTGCCCTGTTCATCAGATCCGGGTCGTCGGCGTCGAGCACGGCGGGGCCCCGGGGGGTGAAGCCACGAGCCAGCTCGATCGTCGGCGCGACGATGGCCTCGGGAACCCCGGCGCGCAGCAGCAGGTCTTCGGCGGGTGCCGGCAGGAAGACGAGGTGCAGCGCGGTGGCGGCGACGGTCCAGATCGTCAGCGAGACGAGCGCGGTCGCCAGGTCGCCGGCGAAGAGGCCGAGCGGGGTGCGACGGGTGAGGCGCCCGACACCCGAGAGCGGTTTGCCGAGGTCGATGCCCTCGGGTCGACTGCGCCACCTTCCGACGACGGTGACTTCGTCGCCAGGGCGCAGCACCTTCTCCTGGAAGAGGTAGTTGCCCTCCCTCAGGTGCTGTTCGAGCGATCCCGGCGGCTGAGGCGGGAACTCGACCGGGTCGTAGACCCACTCGTCGCTCCCGGGCTCTTCGCCGGCGGCGGCGAGCTCCGCGTACACGCGCTTCGCCAGCTCGGGTGCGATGCGCTCGGCGCGCGCCGCCCCGCTCTCGTCGGGCTCGATCTCGAAGTGGTTCACCGGAGCGTTCCGGTTCGAGGAGCTCGGCGCGGGATGCGAGAGCAGGTAGCGCGCCAAGTGGCGGGGCGCTTCGTCGTCGAGCCGGCTGGGCGCCAGGTGCAGGGGTCTGCAGAAGCCGCGCAGGTCGATGTTGCTGCCCGGCAGGCGCAGCACCGCCGGCGCCAAGGCGATGCCGCTGGCGACCACGGCGTTCGACTGCCCGGAGCCGAGGGCGCGCGCTCCGTAGTCGACGTACACCGCACGACCGCCGCTCAGCGGCGCCGCGAGGGCCTCGCCGACGGGATGGATCTCGCCCCTCATCACCACCCGCGCGCCGTCGCGGCGGCCGAGCCCGGCCGGCAGGAGCGAGGTCAGGAAGAAGAGGCTCTGGCCGATCTTCCACAGCGCGCCGATCACCAGGGTGGTGGAGAGGCCGAGCACCGCGGGGTGCCACCACACCACCTCGCCGTGGATCTGCCTGAGCAACCACCACTCGGCGCCGATGCACGCGGCCAGCAAGGCGACGAAGGCGGCACATCCCCGAGCCATGGCGATCTCCTCTCAGTGCAAGGGCAGTGCAAGGGCAGTGCAGGGCGATTCGTGCGGCCGGATCCGGCCCTTGCTCGGTACGGTCCCGATTCCAGGGCCTCGTCGAAGTAACGCAGGAAGCCGGGACGAACGGCCGGCGGCTTCGACATCCTGCTACGGATTCGTTCGTCGTTTCGCTCCGCGGTGCGCCGTCGCGAGCGGTGGCTTCGTTGGCGGATCGAGGGCGCCGGCGCACGCTGCCGCTCCGCGATGACCATAAGCTAGAGGAGCATGGCCGCCGCTCCGATCAGGTCCCGCCGACCTCCGGTCTCCGTGCTGCTCATGCTCGCGGCGCTGTGGTCGACGGGCTGCGGGGGCAGCCGACGCCCCGCAGAGCCGGCCGACGCCCCGAACGGCACGGCAGCCGCTGCGTTGCGCGTCGCCCTGTTCAACGTGCGCGAGCTGTCGCTGGAGAAGATCCGCGCCGCACCGGCGGACGAGCAGGTGGCGGCGGCGGCGCGCATCGTGGCGAGGGTGCGCCCCGACGTGCTGGTGGTGCAGGAGATCGACTGGGTCGACGGCGACGACGCCCTGGCGGCACGCGAGCTGCGCGACCGCCATCTCGGGCCGGCCGGTGCGCCCGAGTATCCGTACGTCTACGCGGCGCCCTCGAACACCGGCGAGCTCACCGGACTCGACCTCGACGGGGACGGGCACGTCGCCACCGCCGCGGACCGCGGCGAACGCCGGCACGGCAACGACAGCTACGGCTTCGGCGTCTATCCGGGTCAGTACGCGATGGCGGTGCTGTCCCGTTTCCCGTTCGACGCGGAGGGCGCTCGCACCTTCCGCCGTCTGCTCTGGGCCGACCTGCCCGGCAACCTGCTGCCGACGTCGTTCTATCCACCCGAGGTGCGACGGGTCTTCCGCCTGTCGAGCAAGTCGCACTGGGATCTGCCGGTGCTGGTGCCCAGGAACGGGTCGCTGGATCCGGCTCGCCTGCGCCTGCTGGTCAGCCATCCGACGCCGCAGGGCTTCGACGGCGACGAGGACCGCAACGGCCGACGTAACTTCGACGAGATCCGGCTGTGGTCCGAGTACCTCGACGGCGCCGAGTGGATCGTCGACGACCAGGGGCGGCGCGGTGGCGGTGGCGGCGCGGCCCCGTTCGTGATCGTCGGCGATCTCAACGCGCGTCCGAACCAGGAGCCGGTCTACGGCCGCACCGCGATCTCGCAGCTGCTCGAGCACCACCGGGTGCGCGACAGCGGCGATGTCGCCGTCAGCGAGGGAGCGACGACTGGGCGGGCGCCCGGTCCTCCCGACTTCTGGGAGCGCGGCACCTCGGGGCGCGGCAGCCGCATCGACTACGTGCTGCCGAGCCGGGATCTGGAGATCGCCGGCGGTGGCGTCTTCTGGCCCGACCCCGACGTCGATCCCGAGGGCGCCGCCGACGCCGAGCTGGCCTCAGACCATCGTCTGGTCTGGCTCGACCTGCTCTGGGTGCCTGGTGACCGCGAGTAGACTGCCCCGGTGTCCGACCTCACTCCCTTAGCCGGTCACGACTACCTGAGCCTGCAGACGCGGCGCAAGGACGGCCGCACCGTCGCCACACCGGTGTGGTTCGCGCTCGAGGAGGGTGTTGCCTACGCCTTCACCATGGCCGACTCGGGCAAGGTCAAGCGGCTGCGCAACTTCTCGCAGTCGAAGGTGGCGCCGTGCGACGTGCGAGGCAAGCTGGTCGGCGAGTGGCTCGACACCGAGACCGTGATCCTTGCGGAGCGCGACGAGCAGGAGCGGGCGCGGCGGGCGCTGCGCCGCAAGTACAAGGTTCAGATGGCCGTGACCGACCTCTTCGGCACCGTCACCGGGCGTATCCGACGGCGCGCCTACCTGGCCATACGGGCCGCCTGAGGCCCGTGCTGCATCGTGTCGGTCGCCGAGCGCACCTACGGGTTCGATCCCGAGCTGCGCGCGCTCGAGGTGGAGGCCTGGCGACCGTTCCTCGAGGAGCGCGGCTGGCGCCGGGGCGACGAGCGCCCTCAGCTCTACTTCGCGCGTTCCCTGCCCGACCCCTCCCGTTTCCAGCGCCTGCGGTCCGGCGCGCGGATCAACAGGTTCCCGGGCATGGCGGCCTACGGGATCAAGAGCGACCTGTGCGTCAACCTACGCCGCGCCGCGGGCTGGATGCGAGAGGCCGCTCGCCATCCACGCACATACCTCCTCCCTGAGGAGGAGGGCGAGTGGCGACGGGTCGCGGCGGCGCAGCGGGAGCGACGCTGGCTGCTGAAGCCTCGCGCCTCGTCGCTCGGCCGGGGGCTTCGCCTGGTGGACGCGGAGGGCCAGCTCCCGGACGGCGACGACTGGCTGGTGCAGGAGTACCTGGAGCCGCATCTGCTGGACGGCCACAAGTACGGGCTGCGGTTCTACCTGCTGATCACCTCGCTCGATCCGCTGATCGCCTACGTGCACCGCCGGGGCACCTGCCGCGTCGCGACGCGGCCCTACGCCACCGCCGGGGACGCGGCCCGCGATCCGCTGCGACACTTCATCAACACCATCGTGCAGCGCCGCAACCCGGAGCACCCCTGGCACGTGCGCAGCACCGACCTCGGCGGCTACTGGCGCTGGATCGAGACCCTCGGGCACGACGCAGCATCGCTGCGCGCCGAGATCCACGAACAGCTCGCGGCGATGCTGCTGGCGGTCCGCGAGCAGGCCCTGCTCGAGAGCCTCGCCGTGACCCGGCGCCTCGCCGGCTGCTTCGAGTTCCTCGGCGTCGATCTGCAGCTCGACGAGCGGTTGCGGCCTTGGATTCTCGAGTGCAACGTGGCGCCGCCGATGGAGGACGAGGACGGACGCGCTCCGGGCGCCGACCCTCCCGGCTTCTACGCGGCGGTGAAGGGTGAGCTGATCCGCGACCAGCTGGCGGTGCTCGAGGCGGGCCTGGAGGCGACCGATCCGGATCCCTCGGCGCCGCTCGAGCAGCGGCAGCAGTACTGGCGCCGGCGCAGCGCCCTCGAGCTCGCGGCCCGTGGCGGCTGGCAGCCGCTCTGGCCGCCGGCAAAGGAGGTCGTCGGCGAGGTTGCCGAGGCGCTGGGAACGAGCTTCGCTCCGCTGGCGAGACCGCTCGATCGTGCGCTGGCGCGGCGACGCGGCGTGCCCCTCGCGTCGCCGCCGCGGCGGCATCCGGCGGCGGCCGTGCGCTGGCTGTGCTGCGACGACGGCCTGGTGCTCTGGCACTCCGTGAAGCGGCGTGCGTACGGCCTCGACGCGCTCGCCGCGACGGTGTGGTCGGGCCTCGCCGAGGGCGCCCAGCCGGAGCAGCTGATCGACGAGATCGCGGCAGGTCTCGGGGCGCCACGAGCGCGTATCGAGGACGACGTCTGGAGCCTGCTGATCGCCTGGACGCAGGCCGGCCTCCTCGCTGGCGCTGCGGACGGGTCGGGCGAGGCCTGCGGCTCGCCATGCCCGGATCGCCAGGACCCGCTTGCGGAGCGGCGGCAGCGGTTCGACGTCGAGGAGGCGACCGTTGCGACCGCCGCGGCCGTGCGGGCGGCGGTCAGCCTGGACGGCGACCGGCTCGTCGTCGATCTGCGCCAGGCGGGCGACCCTCCGCTTTCGTCGGGCTCCAATGGTTCCTCTGAGACGGTGTCGGTGGCGTCGGCACTGCGACCCCGGGAGGGCGTCGGCTCGCTGTTGCTGGTGGTCGGCGACGGCGGAGGAGACCCCGTGCAGACGCAGCTGCGGCGCCGCCGGACGATCGCGGTGCTCGACACCCTCGCCGCCGCCGGGCCGTTGGCTGACTCGTTCGCCGCGCTCGCCAGCCTCGTCGAGTGGCTGCAACAGATCGAGCTGCTCGAGGTCTCACGACCGTTCCGGGATCGTCGATTCGAACCTGGTGGGAGCCCCGAGAGCGGGGCCGAGCCGGCGTCGACCTATAATCCACCGGGTCATGAGTGAGAAGAATCCGCCGCGGGACCGGATCCCGCCCTCCGAAGCCGCTGCTCCGTCGACTCCCAGCCGTCGCGATTTCCTGCTCCGAGCGGCGGGTGCTTCGGCCTACGCCGCTCCGCTCTTCCTCTCGCTGGGAGCCTCGGCCGCCGAGGGATCGGCCTTCGAGAGAGCCCGTCAGTACCTCGGCAATGCGCGCGACCTGATCTCCGAAGCGCGCGGCGCGCAGGGCGATCGGCGACGCGATCTCGCCACCGAGGCCCAGAGCGAGCTCACCGAGGCGCGGGCCGAGGCCCGCAGCGCGACGCCGGCGCAGCAGCGTCAGTTGCGCGATCCGATGGAGGCGGTGGCGAGTGACATCGAGGAGTTGCTCGCCGACTGACCGCGGCGTTCGTCGCCTGGGGTTCGCAGCGGGACAGCTCGTGGTGGCGGCGCCAGGACGGCTCCCGGATTCCCGGCAGACTCGGCGCTAGGCCGCACGGCGCGTGACGAGCGCGCGGCCGCGCCAGCGCCGGCGAAGCGAGGAGCAGGGCGACGGCGCCCCCCTTCGCTCGCGCCCGCGTCCGCTGTCCACCTGAGGCGGCACGACTCGACCACAGGAGTGCATCCGATGCCCGACAAGAACGAGAAGAAGACGAAGGGGACCGAGGCCGGAGAACGTGCTGCGGGAGGCGCTGCCGGCCGCCGCCGCTCCGGCGACGACGGTTCCGCCACGAGGGCGGGCGCGGAACGCGAGTCCAAGATCACCGTGCGGCGCGCCAAGCTCGAGGACGTCGACGCTCTCTACGAGTGCCAGCGCAAGGTCTACGGCAGCCGGACCGGCACCGCGCTGTGCACGCCGCGCGAGCTCGAGCTGCAGGTCCGCACCTTTCCCGAGGGCCAGCTCATCGCGGTCGACGGCAACGAGATCGTCGGCTACGCGACCTCGCTCATCGTGCTGCTCGACGAGGACTCGCCCTGGTACAGCTACTCCGAGATCACCGGCGCGGCGACCTTCTCGACCCACGACCCGGCCGGCGACACCCTCTACGGGGCGGACATCGGGGTGCTCCCCGAGCGCCGCGGTCAGCGCATCGCGCAGAAGCTCTACGCGGCGCGCAAGCGGCTGCTCAAACGCTACAACCTGCGCCGCATGGTGGCCGGCGGGCGGATACCCGGCTACGCCGAGCACGCGGGCAAGATGACCGCCGAGGAGTACGTCGACAAGGTGGTCGCCGGAGAGCTGCGCGACTCGTCGCTGAACGCTCACCTGCGCGCGGGTTACGTCGTGCGCAGCGTGCACATGGGCTACCTGCGCGACGAGCAGAGCCTCGACTACGCCACCTTCCTCGAACTCGCCAACCCCGACTTCCGCGAGCCGAAGCGCCGCATCGCCGCGGCGCCGATGAAGCGCCCGGTGCGCAAGGTGCGGGTCTGCGCAGCGCAGTACCTGATGCGCAACATCAAGACCTGGGCGGAGTTCGAGCACCAGGTCGACTTCTTCGTCTCGACCGCCGAGGAGTACCACTGCCACTTCCTGCTCTTCCCCGAGCTGTTCACGGCGCAGCTCTTCTCGACGCTGCCGAAGGGCCTCACCGACGCCGAGGCGATCCGCGAGCTGGCGGCACTCGAGCAGCGCTACCAGAAGATGTTCATCGACCGGGCGCGCGAGACCGGACTGTTCATCGTCGGCGGGTCGCATCCCTGCGTCGTCGACGACCAGATCCGCAACGTGGCGTTCCTGTTCACGCCGACGGGAAAGGTGCATCGCCAGGACAAGCTGCACCCGACGCCGTTCGAGCGCGCCGAATACGGCATCCGCGGCGGCGAGGGCCTGACGGTGTTCGAGACGCCGTTCGCGCGCATCGCGATCCAGATCTGCTACGACGTCGAGTTCCCGGAGGTCACCCGCCTGCTCACCCTGGCCGGTGCCGAGATCCTCTTCGTGCCGTTCTCGACCGACACCCGCAAGGCGTACCAGCGGGTGCGCCACTCGGCGCAGGCGCGGTGCGTGGAGAACTACATCTACGCGGTGCTCGCCGGTAACGCCGGCAACCTGCCGCAGGTCGACAACTTCTTGATCAACTACTCGCTGTCGGTGGTCTGCACCCCGTGTGACATGGGCTTTCCCGAGGACGGCGTCGCCGGCGTCGCCGAGGCCAACAGCGAGACGGTGGTGATCTGCGACCTCGATCTCTCGTCGCTCGAGGTGAACCGGGCGACCGGCAGTGTGCGGCCGCTGCGCGACCGCCGCACCGACCTGTTCAAGCTCGAGCCGGTGACGCCGGTGCGCTACGTCAAGGCACGCTGAACGCCGCTTCGGGGCTGCGACGATGGGCGACGATCCCAGACGCGACGCCGCACGGCTGCGTCTGGTCTTCGCCGGCCTCTACTTCGCCGAGGGCGCCCCGATGGGCTTCCTGTGGTGGGCGCTGCCGGTGCGGCTGCGCGCCCAGGGCGTCGAGCCGGCGCAAGTCGCGCTGCTGATCTCCTGGCTGGTGCTGCCGTGGGCCTTCAAGTTCCTCTGGGCGCCGCTGATCGACCGCGTGCAGCACCGGCGCTTCGGGCTCAGCGGCTGGTTGCTGTGCGCCCAGTCCGGGATGGCACTCACCCTGTTGCCCCTGTTGCTCATCGACTGGCGGGAGCAGTACCAGCTGCTCGTGCTCCTGGTGCTCGCGCACGGCGTCTGCGCCGCCACCCAGGATGCAGCGGTCGACTCGCTGGCGATCCGTAGCGTTGCGCCCGCCGACCGGGGCACGGTGAACGCCTTCATGCAGGGCGGCATGCTCGTCGCCAGAGCGCTGTTCGGCGGCGGCGCCCTGCTGGTCGCGGCGACCTGGTCGGACGACGTGCTGATCCTCGCCGTCGTCGCGGTCGTCGCGCTGCTGATGCTCTTCGCGGTGCCGGTGGCGCATCGTCTGGCCGGCCGGCCTCCGGCGACCCTCGAGCCCTCGAGGGTCGGCGAGCCGCAGGCGAGGGAGGTCGCCCTGCCGTCCGCACTCGGCCCGACGCGTGGCGGCTACGCGGCGGCCTGGCGGGCGGTGCTGGTGCAGCCGTCGACCTGGATCGGGCTCCTGCTCGCCACCGCGGTCGGCGGCGCCTTCAAGGGCGCGACCGCCCTCGCCGGTCCCTTCCTGCTCGACCAGGGAGCCAGCCAGGAGCAGATCGGCTCCTTCTTCCTGCTGCCGGTGGTCGCGTCGATGATCGGTGGCGCTGCCCTCGGCGGGGTGCTCTCCGATCGCGCCGCGCGCCGCGGCAGCCGGCTCGGCCTGGTCGCTGCGGCCGAGGCGACGACGATCCTGCTCGTCGCGACGATCGGCGCCCTGGCGCTGACGCTGGCCGAAGCGATACCCGTGCTGGGCTTCTTCGCCCTCTACGTGCTGCTCTACGTGGCGATCGGCGCCGCCACCTCGTCGGCGTACGCACTGCTCATGGACGCGACGCTGCCGTCGCTGGCCACCACCCAGTTCTGTCTCTTCATGGCCGGGATCAACCTCTGCGAGGTGTGGGCGACGCGCGCGGCCGGCTGGTGGATCCCCAGTTTCGGTTACGGCGGCGCCTTCCTGGGACTGGCCGGCGTCTCCCTCCTGACTCTCGGGCTGTTCGTGAGCCTGGCGCGGGGACGACTGGCCAACCGGTAGCGGTGCGCCTGGCGGGATCTCCCTCGATTCGTCGCGGACTGTGCAGCGACCGGTGATGGTCATCGCTCGCCCACAGGTTCGTCAACGAAGGAGGAGGTCCACCGTGAGTTTCCCCAGATCCGCCCGCACTGCCCTGGCTACCGACGCTGCCCATGGCGTTGCTCTTCGAGTCCTCTTGCTGCTCGCCGTCGGCGCCGCGCTGCTCGTCGTCTTCGCCCCCGCCGTGACCGCCCAGTGCTACGGCGGGCCCTGTGAGCAGGGCGCCCACCAGTCGGGCCAGGTGAGCTGGTTCGACGCGGTGCTGAGCAACTCCGGCTGGGGGGAGGGGCCACCCTGCAACAGCTGCCACACGACGTCTCGTGTGGTGGAGCGGCCGCGCCGCAGCGAGCCGCCGCGCACCAACTTCCCGCAGCAGATGGACCAGCGCCGCTACCTCGACTTCCACAGCCAGGCGGTGAGGCTGACGCGTGGCAAAGGCCCGATCGAGACTCTGGAGTTGCGCCGCGTCGACCGCCGGCACCAGCAGCAGTGGCGCTGGGTCAACGAGGCGCCGCCGAAGAAGCGCTGAGCCCTCGAGGGGCGAGCCGTCGAGCTGCAGCCGAATGCGGACTCAGGTCCAGAGATCGATCGGCGGGTACTCGCCCTTCAGCACGGCGTCGGTGTCGCTGTAGCCCATGAAGCCCTGGAGCATCGTCGCGTAGACGCGTCGGAAGTCGGTGGTCATCACCAGATTGCCGTCGTGCAACTGCTCGAGGCTCGGGTGCTGGCCGTAGAAGCCTCCTGCGACGCGATTGCCGAGCACGAACATCGGCGTGGCGGTACCGTGGTCGGTGCCGCCGCTGGCGTTCTCCTCGACCCGGCGGCCGAACTCGGTGAACACCATCACCGCGACGTCGTCGCCTCGGCCCAGGCGCTCGATGTCGGTGATGAATCCGCGCAGAGCGTCCGACATGTAGATCAGCAGGGTGTTGTGCGATCCGGCTTGCGCGGCGTGGGTGTCGAAGCCACCCATCTGCACGTAGTAGATGCGCGTCGGCAGCTCGGCCGCGATCATCGCGGCGACCTTCTTGAGGTCGAGCGTGAGGTCGTTGTCGCTGCCGTAGTCGACCAGCGAGCGGTACTCGGCGCACGCGTTGCGTACCGAGGCTGCGCCCGCCGTGGCGGTGCGCGAGACCCGGTTGACGAAGTCCAGCGACGAGTTCCCTGTGGGGTAGACCTCGCCGAAGGTCTCGAACACCTTCTGCTGCGCGGCGGTGCCGAAGCGGCCGAAGCGCTCCGGATCGTCGAAGACGACCGGTGAGTGCATCTCGCTGGTCACCGCCATCGACTGCTGGGATGCGACGTTGACGATGTAGTTGTCGATCGGCTGCGAGTACGCGTCGGCGAATCTGCCGAGCCAGCCGTACTCGGCGTTGCCGTGCGGGACGCCGGTGTGCCACCAGCCCATCGCGGTGAAGTGCGACAGGTTGGGATCGGGGTAGCCGCAGCCGTGCACCACCGCCATCTTGCCCTCCTTGAACAGGCTCTCGAGGCCGGTGCAGGAGGGATGCAGCCCGAGCTCCTCGTCGAGTTTCAGCACCTCGTCGCGGGCGACGCCGAGCTTGGGACGTGCTCGGTAGTAGGCGTCGTGGCCGTACGGCACGATCGTGTTGAGACCGTCGTTGCCGCCAGCGAGCTCGACGACGACGAGGATGCGGTCGGGGCTCTTCTCGCTGCCGTCGAGGGCGCTGGTGGTCTGCGCCCGCGCGACCCTCGTGAGCAGCCCCGGGAGCCCGGTGGAGACGCCGAGGCCGTAGGCGCCGGCCTTCAGCAGGTCACGCCGGCTGAACGGCGCCAGGGGGTTCTTGCGAATCAACATCGGTGGCCTCCTCAGGCGAGCTGGTACTCGGGGGTGCTCAGGATCAGGTGCAGGACGCGTCGCAGGCCTTCTTCGAGAGACGCGCGCGTCGCGTCGTCGACGGGCCGCGCGATCTGGTCGGCACCGAGCTGCTGGCGCGCGAACTGTTCGATCGCGGCGCGCCGGTCGGCGTGGATCTCGACGCGCAGGAAGCGTTCGATGAAGTGGTCGACGAGCTCGGCGACGGTGTCGATCTCGTAGCGCTCGGCGACCGCGACGAGATCGATCGCCGCCGGGACGCGCGGGATCGGCTTGACCCGTCGGTTGGCCTCGACGTGTCCGTTGTAGACCCCGACCGCGAGGTTGTACTGCTCACCGTGCGCCACCTGGGCCATCTTCGAAGTACCCATGGCGGCACCGTTCATCATCGTTGACTCGCCCATCTCCATCGTCGCCGCGCGACCGTCCTCGATCATCGCGAACACCTCGTGCGGCGGCAGTCCGGCGAGGTACTTGTCGTAGAGCACCAGCGGCACCGGCTCCATGCGCATCGTGCGCTGGTCCCAGACGTGGCCGACGATGTCGTAGTCGGGGAACATCACGGGGATCTTGCGGTAGCCGGGGTGGATGTCCTTGTCCGGCGGCTCGATGAGCATCGGATCGGGCGGAAAGAGCAGCGCTTCGACGAAGTTGCCGCGGCTGAGCAGGGTGGCCGGGTTGATCCAGCTGTAGTGGCCCGGCCAGCCCGCGACGTTGGGCGGCAGGAACAGCGACTGCCCGAGACTGCCGGTGGTCTCGCCGAAGTCGGGCAGGCCCGGGATCTCGTCGAGGCCGAGCTTGCGGTAGGTCGAGACCACGAGGTGCACCGGGCTCTTGATCATCGATCCGACCGTCGGCTCGGAGTAGAAGTCGCGCGACAGGAAGATCGTCTTCATCAGGGGAGCGATTTCGAATCCTCCCTCGGTCAAGGCGGCGGCGAGTCGATCGTGCAGCGCCCTGTCGAGCTCCTCGCGCACGTAGTAGCGGTAGATCTTCTCGGTGATGAAGCGCGCTGTCGCCGGATGGCGGACGATGATCGCGATCGCCTCGTAGCCGTCGAAGTCGCCGGTCTGGCCGAGGATGGTCTTCTCACCGTCGTCGTGCAGCTCCGCGCGATCGACGAAGACGCCGTCGCCGGGGTCGGTGGTGTGGTCCTCGGTAATCGTCCAGCCGGTGAAGGCCCGCGCCACTTCGCGGATGTCCGCCTCGGTGTAGCCGTTCCCCTCCCCCATGGTGAACAGCTCCATGATCTCGCGCGCGTAGTTCTCGTTCGGGTGTCCCTTGACGTTGTCCTTGTTGTCCAGCCAGATCAGCATCGCGGGGTCCTGCGAGACGGCGACGAGCAGGTCCTCGAAGTCGCCGAGCGCGTGCTGGCGCAGGGTGTCGACGTGGCGGATCATCTTGCGGTGGCGGTGCACCTTCTCCTGGCTGGTGGCGAAGTGGTCGTGCCAGAAGAGGGTCATGCGCTCCTCGAAGGGCCGCGGGGTCGTGAGCATGCGCTCCGCCCACCACTGCCCGGCGCGGGCTATCTCCCCGAAGTCGCTCCACAGCAGGGTGTAGAACTCGTCGATGCCTGGCTGCAGCGGCAACTTGCCCTCACGGCGGGCGTCGATGCCCAGCGCCTTGCCGGTGGTCATCGCCTCGCGCGCCAGCTCCTGGATCGAGCGGAACTTGTAGCCGTTGGGGTAGATCGGAGACTCGTCGAAGGGCGTTGGATCGCCGTCCGGCAGCGAGTCGTAGTCGACCAGGAAGGCGACCGCCTCGGCCGGCGTCATCGCGGCCAGCCGCTCGACCTCCTCGGGGGTACCGCCGAAGCCGGCCCGTTCGAGCAGGTGCGCAGCGCGGGCCCGCGTCCACTCGGCGGACGTGATCGGCGTCAGGTCGCCGCTCCAGGCGTCCGGACCGGCGCCGAAGTCGCGGGCCGCGCTGCTCGCGATGGGGGCCGAGGAGGCGAGCAGCAGGGCGACGACGAGGGCGGCGACGAGGGCGACGAGGTGCCGGGCTCCCATTTCCCCACGTCGTGCGTGCGGCTCGGTCGCTGTCGGGTCGGCGAGATCGGCGAGACGCATGGAGGCTCCTGTCGTGCGGCAGTGTTGGATGGCGTGAGTCCCGCTCCGGGAAGGTCTCCCTGGGGGCTCTTCGTGGTGTGGGTTGCTGGAGATCGTTGCAGGCGCCGCCGGATCGATCAAATGAATTAGTCTTCTCTCGGTAATGAGCGCTGTTCATGACTTGGAGCGCGATGCAACCCTCCGGCCCGCCCTGGTCAACGAGTTGGCCCAGGTCGACCTGAATCTGCTCGTGACCCTGCAGGCGCTGCTCGAAGAGGGCAGCGTCACCGCGGCGGCCGGGCGCCTGGCTCTTTCGCAGAGTGCGGTCAGCCACGCCCTGCGCCGCCTGCGCCGGCAGTTCGGTGACGAGCTCCTGGTGCGTCGCGGCAACCGCATGGTGCCGACCGCGGAGGCGCTCCGTCTGCAGCGACCGCTCGGCGAGGCGTTGGCGCGTGTCACGGCCGTGCTGCGCCGTGAGCGGGAGCTCGATCCGGGACGGATCGAGCGAGCCTTCCGCCTGCTGGCGGTCGATTCGGCCCAGATCGTGCTGGTGCCGGGGCTGGTTCGAGCCCTGCGCGACCTGGCGCCCCGGGCGTCGCTCGAGGTGCAGGATCTTCCGGGCGACGAGATCGCGGCGCTGCTGGCGAGGGGCGAGTTCGACCTCGCCGTCTGCTACGCCGGAGATCTCGAGCTGCCGCCGCAGGTGCGCAGCGAGACCCTGTTCACCGCGCGTCACGTCTGTCTGGTGCGCGCCGACCTCGACCTTCCCGAGCGCCTCAGCTGGCGTCGCTACGCCAGCCTGGACCATGTCGTGCACCGCCCGCGCCCCTCGCGCTACCGGTTCTCGACCGAGCTCGACCGCGAGCTGTCCCGTCGCGGTCTGCAGCGGCGTCGGCTGATCACCGTGTCGAGCACCCTGGTCATTCCGGAGATCCTCCTCGCCTGCGATGCCGTCGCCCTGCTCACCGAGCACGAGGCGGACGAGTGCTGTGCCCGCTACCCGCTGCGCAAGGTGTCACCACCTTTCGCGGCACGGCCGTTCGCCGAATCGATGCTGTGGGACTCTCGCTGCAGCGGCGACCCCGAGCATCGGTGGCTACGCGAGCTGTGTCGGAGCGCCTGTCGGAGTGCGACGAGCTCGGAGGGTGCAGACGTCTGATCGTCTTCGGCCTCCAGGAGCCGGCTCGGTCGCCGAAGAGGTCGCGCAGGAGCTGGGAATTGTCGCCATCGCGGGATGACGGAGAGCGATGAGGCTGTTCTCCTGCCATCGCGCCGAAGACGTCGGGCGGCGCGAGCCCGGTCTTCGGGCGTCGGTGACTCCAGCGCTCGCGCGACGTCCGTGGCGCCCTGCCGCGAGTGTCGCTGCGACCGACGCTCGAGGAGCCTGACCCATGACCCGCTCTCCCTCACCCCTGCGCCGATTCGGGGGGAGACTGCCGCTCTCGTTGCGCCTGGCGTCGGCGCTGCTCTTCGCTCTCTTCTGGACCTCTGGATCCGCCCTCGGCTGGACCCCGGCGAGCGGCACCACCACGACGACGAAGCCGGCGAACGCCCCGCCCTACTATCGCGACGGGCGGGCCGCCAAGGCGTTCGCCGCTGCTGCGTCGGCCAGGCCGATCGCCGCCCTGCCGGTGGTGCTGACCCTGCCAGAGGGGATGCCGCCCGGCTGGCTTCCGCTCGCCGAGCTGGAGCTGCTGCGGGAGGAGATGAATGAATGGCTGGCGGCTGACGCTGCACTCGCCGGCCGCCCGCTGGTCGAGATCGCCGGGCCCGGCGCCGCCGCGCCGCACGCGGCCCTCGGCTGCGTGCTGGACTTCGCCAGCGAGTGCTCGCAGGACGAGCCTGCCAACGTGCTCTCGACGACCACAGCCAATCGCGCCTGGCGCGAGCTGGTCGCCACCGAGCTCGAAGCCCTCGGAGCCGGTGGCGCCGTGGTGCTCGAGCTGCAGGTGGCGCAGCACTGGATCCGCCAGCGCGGGATCAGGGGCCACAAGGAGATCCGGCTCGGCACTGGCCACACCCAGCCGCTTCCCTGGCTCACCTCGCTGGATACTCCGGTGTGGGTGCTCCAGGTCGCCGGGGTGCTGGTGGACGCCGAGGGTCAGATCGTGCGGAGCGGAGCCGAGGGCATCTGGGCGGTGCGCACTCCCTTCAGGGCTTCCGCGCTCGGCGCCCAGAAGCTGCTCGAGTCGGCCGAGGTGGAAGAGGTGCGCACGGGTCTTCACCGCCAGGATCTCGCCGGCGCGCCGCTCGCCTGGCAGGCCGCGCTGGACCAGCTGCTGCGCACTCTGCTGGCCGGGGCCACCAGCTGACGCGGAAGGAGCGCTAGCGCCCGTACCGAGACAGTCGTGGCTCGCGGCGAGCCGGAATCGCGGCGAGCTCGGCGCCGGATCGGACAGCGGCCGGCGGGGACCGCGGGATCTCGAGCACAGCTCCACACAGGGCCGGCCACGGTCTGCTTTGAGAATGGCCCGAGAGACGGATCGTAAAGCGCCAGAATCCACGATTGCCCGCGGCTGCCCGTCCTTACCCCAGGCACCCACCTGCATCCATCTTGAGGGTGGCCCGAAGGGCCATCCGGGACTGCTAGGTTGCCGGCGCCGCTCCGCCCGCTCGGACGGCGAGAGGACTCCCTCCACCACGGGCTGCCGCCCTTCACCGCCCAGATGTCCGTGCCCACCGATCGCACCACGCCCGCAACCTCGACGGAAGTGCCGCGCTCCCGCCGCGTCGTCCGCGCGCGCCTGCTGCTGCTGCTCGCCGGCACGGTCGCGGGTCTGCTGATCGTCGAAGCCGGGCTTCGCCTCGCCGGCTACCGACCCGCCTACGCCAACGTCTTCCGTTCCTTCCACCAGCCGCATCCGCTGATCGGACTGCACGGCCGCCCGCACCATGCCGGCCGCTTCCGCACCGGCGAGATCGACGCCTGGACGGAGCTCGACGGGCGAGGATTCCGAAGGCCGGCGGTGCAGAGCCCGATCGAGTCGAGCCAGCGCCGGATCGTGCTGCTGGGCGACTCCTTCGCCTGGGGCTGGGGCGTCGGTCAGGGTGAGGTGATCAGCGACCGGATCTCGCTGCTGCGACCGAGCTGGCACGTGGAGAACCTCGGGCTCAGCGCCACCGGGCCGCTGCAGCAGCTGCGCCTCTTCGAGGAGTACGCCGGCGACCTGATCGGCGCCGGGGACGTGCTGCTCTACCTCTTCTTCTGGAACGACTTCAGCGACAACGTCGACGGCCGGGACGGCTCGCTCCTGCACGCGCGCGTCGATGCGGCCGGCAGGCTGGAGCTGGTGGAGCCGGAGCTCGAGTCGGGCTCGACGGTCAAGGAGTGGCTGCGCCAGCACTCGGCGGTGTTCAACCTGCTGCTCTTCCACAGCAACCGGCTCAAGGGAGAGGTCCGGGCCGGCGCCAGTGCCCCGCGCTTCGGTTCCGCTCGTGCCACCGACGAGGACCTCGCGGCGATGCGAGGGGCGCTCGAAGCGCTCGAAGAGGCAGCCTCGCGGCGCGGCGCCGAGCTCGTGGTGGCGATCGTGCCGGCGCCGACCGATCTCGGTCTCGAGGAGACGGTGCCCGGCGATGCCGCCGACGCGCGGGCACTGCGCCGCGATCTCGAGAGGATCCTGGCCGACGTGGGGGCGCGCTCCGTCGACCTGCTGCCGGCATTCCGGGCGGCGCGCGACCGCTCGCCCGCCCAGCGTCTCTATTACCGGCTCGACCGCCACTGGACGGCCGTCGCCCACCGGGTCGCGGCGCGGGCCATCGTCGAGGCGATCGAGGCGGGCGACGGGGTCGCGGCCGAGGAGGAAGCGGAGTGGCGACCGGGCTCTGGCGAGGCGCTTCCTGCCTCGGATTCGTAGCGGTTGTCGCGGCGGCCGAGCTCCTTTGTCGGGTCTGCCGGATTCGAGTCCCGGTGTCCGCGCCCGCAGCAGCGCTGGGTCCTCTGCTGGTTGGGGCTCGCGCGGGGTCCCTGCGCAGGAAGGGCGAAGGATCCGACGAGCCAGGTGCATCGAACCGGTCGAATCGAACGTAGATGCTCGGCACGGAGCCGGCTGAAGCCGCGCCGGGCCGCGACCCGGGCGGTGCTCGCGGCAGGCGACGCAGAGACGAAGAGAACGAGATCCGCTGGAGGCCATGTGACCGAACCGATGCCTGGAACCGAGACCAACCCGTCGCCCTTCGATCGGTGGGGGCCTTCCGGAATCGCCGCGTTGTCGATCCTCTTCGCCACCTGCCTGCTGAACCTGGGCGGTTTCGGCCTGGTGTCGATGGAGGGCATGGTGGTCGACGGCGCCGCTTCGATGCTGCAGTCTTCGAACTGGGCGGTGCCGCGTGTCTACGGTGAGATCTACACCTACAAGCCGGCGCTGGCGTACTGGCTCTCGGCGATCCCCCAGGCGCTCGTCGAGGAGCCCGGCGAGCTGCTGCTGCGGTTGCCGTTCGCCGGCAGCGCCGTGGCGTTCGGGCTGGTCCTCTTCGTCTGCGTCGGCCGGCGACTCGGTCCGCGGGCGGGGCTCTACGCCGTCGCCGCCACCACCGGCGGCGCGCTCTTCCTCGAGAAGGTGCGACTGGCCGAGTTCGACGTCGTCCTCTTCTCGACCTGCGGCCTGGCCATCCTCTGCGCCTGCCTGGCGCTGACCCGCGCTCGGCCGGCGCTCGGCCTCTGGCTCGTCGCCTACCTGGCCTTCGCCGCGGCCTTCCTCGCCAAGGGCGCGCCGGCGGCGATGGTCTTCGGCCCCGGCCTCCTGGTCGCTTCCGTCCTCGTAGGCCGGTGGCGGACTCTCTGGAGCCTGCCGCACCTGGCCGGCGCGCTGGTCGGCGTGCTCGCCATCGCCGCCTACCTGGCGTCGGCCATCCGCAGCGACGGGCTGGCGGTGCTCTCCCAGGCGAGCGACGAGGCCGGCTGGCGAGCCCTGGGGTGGACCTGGGGCGAGCTCGGGCGCACCCTGCTCAAGCCGCTGATGATCTTCGCGGCAGCGGCGCCCTGGAGTCTGGTGCTGCTCGCGGTGCCACGAGTGCTCAGCGGCCTGCCGCGCCAGGCCCGTGAGCTCGTGCTGGCGGCGGGTGGGTTCCTGCTCGGCGGCGTCGGGGCGTTCATCATCGTCCCGACCCACGAGATGCGCTACTACCTGCCTCTGCTGCCGGCGCTGGGTGTCGCCAGCGGCGTTGTCGCGGCGCACCTCGACCGGAGCTGGCCGAAGACGCGGCGGGCGCTCGGTCTCTCTGCCGCGATGTTGGCGACGTTGGGGGCGGCGGCCGGCATCTACGTCGGTCTCGATGCCTCGGTCCTCACCTGGCCGATCGCACTCTCACTCCTCGTGCTCGCCGCTCTGGCGGCGTCCCCCACACGATGGTTGGCGCGGCTGACGCGGGCAGCCGGCGAGCAGCAGTTCGCCACCCGGATGATCGTCTGCTCGCTCGTGGCGGCGGTGGCAGTGTCGTTCGTCTTCTGGCCGCGAAAGGCCCAGAAACGGGATCTGTCGCAGGTGGCGGCACACTTCGAACCGGCACTGCCGGAGGACGCTGCGCTCCTGGTGCCGCCGCCGGCCGACAAGGCGGGAAAGCATGCGTCGCTCTACTTCTACCTCGATCGTCCGGTCGCCACACTCCTCGCCGACCCGCCGAGTGCAGGAGACTTCGTGATCTACGTCGAGGGTCAGGAGGCTCAGCTGGGCGGGCTCTCTCTCGCGGTGCGCCGCGAGCACGAACACCCCTACTACGGTTACCGCCTCGCCGAGGTCCTCGCAGTCGAGATGGCCGGTGCCGCACGCATCGTCGACCTCGACTCGTCATCGCGGGAGATCGACAGCGGCGCCGGGCGGCAAACGGCTGCGCCACGTCCGGGTCCTCGCGGCGCCGCAGGGTCTGGTGGAGGAGCGGCGCCGGGCCCGGCCGAAGACGGTGACGACGAGTCGGCGTCCTGACCGCGACACCTCGGCGCCGGCCGGCCGGACACGATTCCCCCTGTCGATCCGGCTTCGGCAGTACACTCGTCCTCCATCCCCGCAAGTCGAGAGAGCGCGCCGGGTTCGAGGCGGATCTGCGATCCCTCGTGGACTGGCGCCGAGGAGGCCCCATGCCGTCGAGCCAGACCCGACCGAGACGATCGCCATCGACGCGGCGATTCGAGACTGCCACCACCGTCGCGCTGTTGGCGGCACTTCTCGCTGCCGGCTGCGGCGATGACTCGGGCAGTCCGGCGGATGGCGACGGATCCGCATCGACGTCCGAGACGCCCGCTCCGAACCCGCTGCGCAACGCCTACTTCGGTGAGTTGCACGTGCACACCAAGCACTCGTTCGACGCCTACCTGTTCGGCGTACGCGAGACCCCCGACGCCGCCTACCGCTTCGCCAAGGGCGAGGCGATCCCGCACCCGTCGGGCTACGAGATGCAGATGGACAGCGGACCGCTCGACTTCCAGGCGGTCACCGACCACGCGTTCTATCTCGGCGTGGTGCCGGCGATGTACGAGCAGGGCTCTCCGACCTACGACACGACGCTCGCCGCCGAGCTGCGCGAGCTCGGCGTCGCCGGCGGTTTCCAGCGGGCGCTGGTCGCGATGGGCACCGGCGAGATGGATGAGGTCGACTCGCCCGAGGTGCGCGCCTCGGCCTGGCGCGACGTCGTCGAGGCCGCCGAGAGACACAACGACCCGGGCCGTTTCACCACCTTCATCGGCTACGAGTACACGTCGTCGACCGACGACCGCGGCAACCTGCACCGCAACGTGATCTTCCGCGGCAGCGAGGTTCCCGAGCTGCCGTTCAGCCGCAACGACAGCCAGGACCCCGAGGGCCTCTGGGACTGGCTCGACCAGCAACGGGCCCAGGGCCGCGACGCCATCGCCATCCCGCACAACTCGAACGGCTCCAACGGCGCCATGTTCCAGCTGTCGCGCTTCGACGGCTCGCCCTTCGACGCGTCGTACGCCGAGAAGCGGATGCGCAACGAGCCGATCATCGAGCTGAGCCAGATCAAGGGCACCTCGGAGGTGCACCCCATGCTCTCCCCCAACGACGAGTGGGCCGACTTCGAGATCTTCCCGTTCCGCATCGCCACCGAGCTCTACAGCGAGCCGAAGGGCAGCTACGCGCGCGAGGCGCTGCGCAACGGACTGGTGCTGGAGGAGGAGCTCGGCTACAACCCGTTCCGCTTCGGCTTCGTCGCGGCGAGCGATTCGCACAACGCTGCCGGCCTGGTCGAGGAGGACAACTACGTCAGCAAGGTCGGTGCGGCCGACGGTACGGCCCAGCTGCGCGGTTCGGTGCCGCTCGACGAGCCACGCGAGGACGGCTCGCAATACGCCGCGAGCAAGGCCTTCCCGCTCTTCGGTGCCGCCGGACTGGCGGGGGTGTGGGCGGAGGAGAACACGCGCGAGTCGCTGTTCGAGGCGATGCGGCGCAAGGAGACCTTCGCCACCTCCGGGCCGCGCATCCGCATCCGCTTCTTCGCCGGCTACGGCTACCTCGAGGACCTGCTGGGCGACCCGGAGATGGTCGCCAAGGCCTACGCCGGCGGCGTCCCCATGGGAGGCGACCTGCTCTCGGGCTCCGACCCGGCCACCAACGCAGACACCGCGGACATCCCGCGTCTGCTCGCCTGGGCGGTGGGCGACCCGGACAGTGCGCCGTTGCAGCGGCTGCAGATCGTCAAGGTGTGGCTGGACGCCGAGGAGGGGCCGAGCGAGCGTGTCTACGACGTCGCCTGCTCGGACGGCGCTCAGCCCGACGCCGTGACGCACCGTTGCCCCGACAACGGCGCCACGGTGGATCTCGGCGACTGCAGCATCTCGCAGGGTGTCGGCGCCGCCGAGCTCAAGGCGCTGTGGACGGATCCCGACTTCTCGCGCACCGAGCGCGCGCTCTACTACGTCCGGGTGCTCGAGAATCCCACCTGCCGCTGGTCGACCTGGGACGCGATCCGCGCCGGGGTGGAGCCGCGCGAGGGGCTGGCGAAGACGATCCAGGAGCGCGCCTGGTCGTCGCCGATCTGGTACGTGCCGTAGGGGTTTCTGGCGATCCATCGCCCGCCGCCACCGCCCTGACCCCCTGACGCTGTTCCCTCCCTCTGCTCTCTCCTGTCCCTTCTGCCCTTTTCCCTTTTCCCTCTTCCCCTGGTCCCTCGACCTGGGGGCCTCGGGCTTAGGGCTCGGGGCTAGGGTTTGGGGATTGGGGGTTAGGGATTGGGGTTCAAGTTCGGCAAGAGGGAAGGATGTCGTAGGCAGGAGACGAAGGTCGGAAGGGAAGCGACTGCAGGAGAAGAAGGCAAGGCGGAAAGAGGCGATGGCGGCAGAGATGCCGGAACTCGGGCCGAGGACTGATCTGCTATCCCTCTACCTGACCCCTGACCCCTGACCCCTGACCCCTGACCCCTGACCCCTGACCCCTGACCCCTGCCCCCCGCGGTCTACCCGAGCTGCCCTGGAAGCCGACGCGCTAAGCTGCTGGATCCATGAGCCAGCAGCGCTCTCTCCCCGAAGTCGATCTGCCGGCCGTGGGCGACGCCGACGGAGCACAGCGCAACGGCAGCAGGGCCCGCAGCGGCCGGCTCTCGGTCCACGATCCGTTCGATCTGATCCGCTGGCTGGCGATGAGCCAGCCGGATCCGCGCAAGGCGGTGGCGGAGCTGGTGCAGAACGCGCTCGACGCGGGGGCGCGCCGGATCTCGGTCGTTCGCGCCCGCAGAAGTCGGGTGCGCTGCCTGACGCTGCTGGACGACGGCGGCGGCGTGATCCCGGAGCTGCCCCTCGACGAGGCGCTGCGCTACCTGGCGACGCACATCGGCCACAGTCGCAAGCGAAGGCTGACGCCGCGTCAGCGCCACGAGCTGATGACCCAGGGGCAGTACGGCATCGGGCTGCTGGGATTCTGGAGTCTGGGTGAGACCCTCGAGATCCGTTCCTACCGGGCCGGGGAGCGCCCGCTGCGCCTGATCCTGCGGCGCGACCGGCCGGAGTACCGGATCGAGGGCATCCCGGGCGCCAAGCCCTCGGAGCAGACCAAGACCGAAGTGGTGGTCTCGGACCTGCACCGGGAGGCGATGCCGGTGCTCGGCGCGCGGCGCCTCGGCGACTACCTCGCCACCGAGCTGCGCGGACAGCTGCTGGCGCGCGACGTCGAGCTCTCGATCGAGGACCGCCTGGCCCGCGGACGGGGCAGGAAGTCGTTGCGCGTCTCGCCGCTGCGCTTCGCCGGGGTGCGTTTCGATCTCGACGAGCTGACCATCTCGACCGGGGAGCCGCCGGTGCGGCTGGATCTCTTCGTGGCGCCTGGCGGCAGCTCGGAGCCGGTGGCTCTCTATGCCGCCGGGACCCTGGTGGCGACCAGCTTCGCCGAGCTCGGGCACGTCGGGCTCGACCACGCGCCGTGGACCGACCCCCGGCTCACCGGGGTGGTCGACTATCCGCTCCTGCCGGTGGCTCCCGGCTCGCGCCGCGGCGTGCTCCCGGGCGCCGCGGCGAGCGCTCTGCGTCAGGCCCTCGCCACGATCGAGCCGCGTCTGCGCCACTTCCTGGATCGCGAGGAGGAGCAGCGCAACGAGGAGCTCGACCGGCCCACCATGCAGCGCCTGCGCACGGTCTTCCACGACGTGCTCGAGAGCCTGCCGCGCTACGGCGGGCTGCCGACGGAGCGCGCCCAGCATGCGTCGAAGCGCCTGGCGGAGGAGGGGTCGCGGGCGCCGGACGCCGACGGGTCTCTGGCCGGCGACGAGCAGGTGCCGGCGGAGGGGGAGACCGCCGACTCCTCGCCGCCGTCGCCGGCCGAGCCGCCGCGAGGAGACATCGAGCTGCTCGAGAGCTCGGTGCCGCCGATCGAGAGCTCACCGACCGGGCCGCTCGATTCGGTGCGCATCGTGCCCTCGAGCGTGACGATGACGTGCGGGTCTTCACGCTGGCTGCGCGCCGAGGTGCTGGACGAGGACGGACGCCTGATCGACGGCACGACCTACTTCCTCTGGCGCCTGGTCGGGCTCGAGGGCGAGCTCGAGCGGCAGCAGGGGACGAGCCCCAGGGTGCGACTGAAGGCCGGTATCACGCCGGGTTCGGGCTCCGTGCGGGTGGTCGCCGAAGCACCGGGCGGAGTACACGATCCGTCACCTCGCGTCGCCACCTGCGAGATCCCGGTCGAGATCAGGATGCCGTCGGTGTTCACGGGGCCGGGCGAGGCGATCCCCGAGCCGGAGCTGGTGCACGAGCCGGGGGCCGCTTGGCGCTCCCGCCTGCAAGAGGACCGCTGGGAGGTCAACACCGCGCACCCCAGTTACCGCGAGGTCGCGGACCAGCCGGGCATCCTGCTGCGCTACCTGGCGCTGCTGCTGGCCAAGGAGGTGGTGCTGCACAGCTGCCGCGACCCGCGCGCCGCCGAGCCGCTGGAGGACCTGGTCGAGGTCTTCTCCGCCGCGGACCGCCTGCTCACCAAGCGCCCTACGCGCTGAGATCGAAGCCCGGCCGTCGAGCCGCGGCTCAGCTCACCGCCGCGCGGCGCCGCCTCGGCCGAGCGGGAGCGGCATCGACAGCGCGGTGACCTCGATGCGCTGCGTCTCGGCGTCACCGTCCTCGAGCCACAGCTCCGAGCCGACCAGCTCGCGGGCGTCGGGGCAGCGATCGAGCTGCACCTGCACCTCGCCGACGTGCAGCTCCTGCAGCACTCCGTGGCCGCTCGCCCATTCATGGGTGCGCTCGTCGAGACCGTCGATCTCCTCGAGCCGCAGCGGCCGCCACTGTGTCGCCTCGCCGAGCGCCGAGCAGAGCAGGCGGTCGCCGCGTCGCTCGTGGAAGGAGAAGTAGTACTTCTCGCTGCTCGGAACGCCGGGGAAGCGCCGCACGACGAGGGCGGTGACGCCGGCGGGGCCCTGGTGGGTCGGGTACATCAGTGCCTGGGCCAGCACCGGTTGCTCGTAGATCTCGGTGATCTCGGAGGCAGCGCGGCGGTCCTCGGCGGCGGCCCGCGCCAGCCGCTCGCGCCAGACCGCGCTGTCGGCGCCGGGAGGACGGGGCAGGTAGGGCGGCTCGGCCTCGTAGAGGTAGTTCACCGGCAACGCCAGCCCGAGGCCGGTGGTCTCGCCGACCGTCATCGAGACGATGCCGACGGCGCGTCCGGCGGCGTCGAACAGGGGGCCGCCGCTGTTGCCCGGATTGATGTTGGCGTCGACCTGGATGTAGAGCACTCCCATCAGGTTGCGGGCGTCGTGACTGACCAGGCCGCGGCCGAGGGTGAAGTCGAGGCCGAGGGGGTTGCCGAAGATCAGCACCTCGTCGCCGCGCTGCAGCGTGGTGGCGTCGCCGAGCGCCAGCGGCGTGACGCTGCGCACCCGCTCGTCGAGCCGCACCAGGGCGAGGTCGAGGCGCTCGTCCTGCCGCGCCGTGCGGCCGCCGGTCTCGCGCCCGTTGGCGAACACCACCTCCACCGGAGTCCTGCCGCGATCGCACAGCACGTGGGCGTTGGTGACCACGAGCTCGTCGGAGACCAGGAACCCGGTTCCCGAGGAGGTGGCGCAGCGCAGCGAGACGAGGGCGGGCAGGGCGCGGTCGGCGACCTCGCGGATGCTCGGCGCCGGCAACGAGCTCCCTGCGAGTCGCCTCGCGGGGATCGGGTCGCCATCGTCGTCGCCGTCTCGCGCCACGATCAGGAACGCGACGATCGCCGCCAGTGCCGCGACGCCGACGGGCAGCAGCGGGCGGCGGCGCAGGGTCTGCAAAGCCGCCGCGACGGGAGAGGTGGCGGTGTCGTGAGGGGTGGTGCCGGTCGGCACACCGTGCTCGGCGAGCCGCTCCGCGAGCTCGCGCGCCCGCAGTCGGGTGACGGCGGTCGCGATCGGCACGGTGGCCGTGGCCAGCCCCTGCTTGACGGGCAGGAAATCGAGCTCCGGCCACTGCTGCTTGAGCTCGCGAGCGATCGCGTAGGCGGTGCGCTCGTCGGCCGTCGGGCGCGCCGCGAGCAGGTCGACCAGCAGCACTGCGCCACAGTGGGCACAGCGGCTACCAGCCTCCGGCACCGATTCGCCGCAGCGTGGGCAGGGGGCGCGGAACTCCTCAGTCACCGTCACCGTCACCGTCACCGTCACCGCCGCCCGGGCCGCGCAGCCTGGCGCGGACCACGAACTGCTGGGGCAGGGTCTCGTCGATCAGCTCGGCGCTCAGTGCGCCCCGCTGCTCGAGCTCGGCGACGATCTGCGCCGCCGGCAGCTTGAACTGGCGCGGCGGTCCGTGCGGGCTGTCGGGCTCGTAGTCGACGACGAAGATCTCGCCGCCCGGCCGCAGCGCGGCGGCGAGGCGTGCGGCGTAGGCCGGTCGGTCGCCGAGGTGGTGCCAGGTGTTGACCACCAGGATGCGGTCGACGCTTTGGGCGTCGAGCTCGGGATCGTCGGCAGGGATGACCCGCGCGGTGACGTTGCTCCATCCCTCGCGCTCGGCGCGCTGCCGCACGAACTCGATCATCGAAGGCTCGACGTCGAGGCCGACGACCTCGCCCTGCGGTCCCACCGCCGCCGCCAGGTGGCCGAGGAAGTAGCCGGTGCCGGCGCCCAGGTCGACCACCGTCATGCCCTCTCCGACGTCCATCAGCGAGACGACTTCGCCTGGCTTCTGCCAGGCGTCGCGCTCGGGATCGTCGAACACCTGGCTCCAGCGCTCGGCGTCGTCGAAGGCGTGCTTCATGCCGTGCGGGTTGTGGTGGGCGCCATGGCCCGACTGGTGTCGCCGGTGCTCTGCCTCGCGGTTCGAGTTCTCCTGCTGCTGGGCGTGCTCGGCCGGCATCGGGTGGTGCTCCTGGCCCGCGGCACCCGTTGCGACGGTGGCCAGCAGGGTCGCCAGCGCGACGTGGTGGATGGGGCGGGTGGGCGCCTTCTCGGGCGCTGGGCGAACGCGGGTGTGCATGCTCGACTCCTCTGGCGGTCCTCTCGCCGGCCTCTCGCTCGTCGGCGACCCTTCGTGTCGGCCTCGACCACCAAAGGGGCGATCCACGGAGCAGTCCGGGGTCGACCTGCAAGAGTATCGTCCAGACATCGACGGATCACCCGGGCAGACACGACCCGCGCGGCCGGGACGCGGGCGGAGGGAGGAGCGCGATGAGCAGCTCGAGGCGGAAGCCGCGGCCCGTACGGGGGTGGGGTAGGCGTCGGACGGGACTCCGCGGTCGCCGTGGAGTCGGTGCCGAGGGTCGGCGCCGTGGCCTCGCGAGATTCGCGACTCTCGCGAGATTCACGGGAGTGGCCGTGCTGCTCGCATCGGGCGCGGCCGCCTCCGCCGTGCACGATCAGCCGGTCGGCGAGCTCATCCTGCCGCTGGAAGCCCTGCACAACCACGGCTCCTCGATCGTCGAGACACCGGACGGCTCCCTGCTGGCGGTCTGGTTCCGCGGCTCCGGCGAGCGCCAGGCCGACGACGTGGCGATCTGGGCGGCGCGGCGCCCTGCGGGCACGACCGGCGGCGGTTGGAGCGAACCGTTCGTCATCGCCGACACCCCTGGCTTCCCGGACACCAACTGCACCCTCCTGGTCGACGCCGAGGGAGCGCTCTGGTTGTTCTGGCCGACGATCCTCGACAACCGCTGGGAGTCGGCGCTGATGAAGGTCAAGGTGGCGTCGGCGGGGGACTGGGAGGGCGCCGCGCAGAGCGGTCCGCAGCCTCGCTGGCGACGAGAGTTCGTGCTGCACATGAAGCCGGGTGACGGGTTCGCCGCCGCGGTGCAGCGCAAGACCGACGAGTACCTCTCCAGCCTCGGTCTCGATCCCGAAGCTCTCCCCGCCCGCCTGTTGGAGTGGCGCCTGCGCAATCTCGAGATGGCCGGCGACAAGCTCACCCGTCGGCTCGGCTGGTTCACCAGGCCGCATCCGATCCAGCTGCGGGACGGGCGGATCCTGGTCGGGCTCTACTCCGACGGCTTCTCGTTCTCGATGACCGCCTTCAGCGACGATGGCGGCCTGACCTGGCAGATGAGCGAGCCGATCGTCGGCGGCGGCAACGTGCAGCCGAGCCTGGTCGAGCTCGAGGGTGGCGACGTGCTCGCCTTCATGCGCGACAACGGACCGCCGCCGAAGCTCGTGCAGGTGGCGCGCTCCGCCGACCGAGGCCAGACGTGGAGCGTGGTCGCCGACCACCCCGACCTGATCGACTCGGGGGCCGGAGTCGAAGCGCTGCGCCTTCGAAGCGGCCGCATCCTGGTGGTGCACAACGACGTGCCCCGCGGCCGTCACCGGCTGGCGCTCTCGATCTCGGAGGACGCCGGGCAGACCTTTCGCACCGTGCGCCACCTCGAGCGTCACGAGGACGAGAGCGACGGCCGTTACAGCTACCCGTCGGCGCTGCAGGCCCGCGACGGCGGGGTGCACGTGACCTATTCCGTGCACCTGCCGCCGCTCGAGGAGGGCGGGCCGGCACGCAAGAGCATCCGTCACGTGCGTTTCACCGAGCAGTGGCTGACCGGACGGCCGGACGCCCGCGAGTGAGGGTCCGAGTCGGTCGCCCATCGGCGCAGCGCAGTGCGGGTCGGCGAGCTTGTTACCCTTGTGCCCTGAGGGCGCAGATTCTTCTTGATCCTCGTCGCGGGACTCTTCAGAATTCCGCGCCGCGAGGCGCTCGGCGTTGCAGCCGACGCTCGCGGAAGAAGCCGCAGGCGCTCCGCGCAGCAGCCGCCGAGGGCTGGGGAACCGTACGTACCGTACTGGGGCGGTGACTGCGCAGGAGGGAGCTGGTCATTCTCCACCCCGCGACGCGACTGCATTGGATCGACTCCGAGATCGGCTACGGCGTCTTCGCCACCCAGCCGATCCCACGTGGCACCATCACCTGGGTGCACGACGCCCTCGACGTCGAGCTCCCGGCCAGGACACGCCTGCCCGCCGACCTGTACGAGTCGCTCGTCGAGCGCTACTCGTACGTGCGTGCCGACGGCTCGCGCATCCTGCCCTGGGACTTCACCCGCTACATGAACCACAGCTGCGACGCGACGTCGTTCCTGCTCGGGGCGAACCTCGAGATCGCGGTGCGGGACGTCAGGGAAGGCGAGCAGCTGACCAGTGACTACGCGTCGCTGAACCTCGAGCGCGGTTTCGACTGCCTGTGTGGCTCGCCGAGTTGTCGCCGCCGGGTCGAGCCCTCCGACTACGAGGCGCTGGCGCCGGCCTGGGATCGCCTGATCGTGGACTCGCTGCAGACGGCGAGTGACGTCGCCCAGCCCCTGGCGGACTGGTTCCCGCGCGACGGTCGGCTCGAGAGCTGGATGCGCGAGCCGCTGCTGGCGCCGTCGATCCTCGACAACCGTCACCAGGTCGGCGCCGAGACCCGGTTCCGCACTCGCCGCGCCAAGGTGCTGGCCAGCGCCCGCCGCTGAGGCCCGTAGGGGGACTCCCCGCGAGCCGGAGCCGCGCCACTCCCCTCGGCACGGCGTGGCAGAATCGACGCTGATCCTGCGCCGGGGCGACTCCTGTCGCTCGACTGCTGAACCGAAAATCCCACGTCCCGGGCGCGGCCTCGCCGCCGCTCCGAGACCAGCGACCTCCGGAGCTCCATACGATGTCCCGATCGATGCCCCGATCGATGTCCCGATCCTGCCGCCCGCTCCGTCTCCAACCTCTCTTCCGGCTCGTCCTGCTTGCCCTGGCCGCCGCCGGCCTGCTGCTGGGAGGGGCCGCGGCGGCGGGTGCGGCGACCCTTTCCGGCGGCGGCGGTGACGGTGGCGAGCTCTTCGGCGAGCCACTGCGCGAGACCACGGCGGTACGCGTCGGCGAGCTGCTCGAAGACCCCGAGGCCTACGTCGGTCAGCGCCTGCAGATCGTCGGTCTGGTCGAGGACGTCTGCCCGATGAAGGGGTGCTGGGTCGAGATCGTCGAACGGCAGGGCAGCCAGCCGCTGCGCTTCAAGGTGCAGGACGACGTCATCGTCTTCCCGGCGACGGCCAAGGGACGGCAGATCGTCGCCGAGGGTGTGCTGACCGTGCGCGAGCTCGAGGTCGAGGAGGCCCGCGGCTGGCTCGCCCACCTCGCCGAGGAGCGCGGTGAGGAGTTCGATCCCGCCACCGTCACCGAGCCACTGCGTCTCTACGAGGTGCGCGGCGAGGGCGCCGAGCTCGGTCCCGCGGGCGAGTGAGCGCGATCCTGCTGCGCGGCGGCGACCTGGTCACCCTCGACGACGAGGGCTCGATCCTGCGGCGCACCGACCTGCTCGTCCGCGACGGGCGGATCGCAGCCATCGGAGAGGCCGCGACGACGGATCCGGAGGTTGCCGCCGCGCTGGAGCGCGGAACGGCGGGCGAGGAGCTCGAGGTCGTCGACGTGCCGCGCACGCTCGTGCTGCCGGGGCTGGTCAACGCCCACTGCCACTCGCCGATGACGCTGCAGCGCGGCGCCGCCGAGGACATGCCGTTCAGCCGCTGGCTGCCCGAGATCTGGCGCATCGAGAAGAACCTCGAGCCGGAGGACATCTACTGGGGCGCGGCGCTGGCGGCGGTCGAGATGATCCGGTCCGGCGTCGTCGCCTTCAACTGCATGTACTTCCGCATGGAGCAGGTCGCCGCGGTGGTCCGTGCCTCGGGCATGCGCGCCGCCCTCGGCGAGACCGTGTTCGACCCCGGTGCCGGCACCGAGGCCGGTGACGTGCTGGAGCGAGCGGTGCAGTGGACGGCGTCGATCGCCAGCGACACCGAGGACCCCGAGGACTCCGAGGACCCCGCAGCGCAACGGCTGCGGGTCTTCCTCGCGCCGCACTCGCCCTACGCCTGCTCGCGGCCGCTGCTCGAGAAGGTGGTCGAAGAGGCGCACGCACTCGGTGTCGGTGTGCACCTGCACGTCAGTGAGGACCAGCGCCAGGTCGACGAATCGCGGCGTCGCTACGGCACGACCCCGGTGCAGCTGCTCGAGTCGATCGGTGTCTTCGAGGTGCCCGGCGGCTGCGTCGCGGCGCACTCGCTGGTGCTCGAGCCGCGCGACGTCGAGATCCTGGCGCTGCGGGGCGTGCACGTGCCGCACTGTTCGATCACCTACGCAAAGCTGGCCATGGAGACCTTCCCGCTGCAGCCGCTGATCGACGCCGGCGTGCGGCTCTGCCTGGGCACCGACGGACCTGCCTCGAACGCCGACATGGACCTGTTCGCGGTGATCCGCCACACCGCACTGATGCAGAAGTACATGGCCCGCGACCCGACGGTGCTCTCCGGCGACACGCTGCTGCGGCTGGCGACCCGCGGCGGCGCCGAGGCCCTGGGTTTTGCCGACGCCGGAGTGCTGCGGGTCGGGGCGCTCGCCGACCTCATCGTGCTCGACGCCGACGCTCCACACCTGCAGCCGGCGCATTCGCCGATCGCCAACCTGGTGCACTCGGTCAAGGGCAGCGACGTGGTGCACAGCATGGTTGGCGGCGAGTGGCTGATGCGCGAGCGCGAGGTGCTGACGCTGGACGAGGCGGAGATCGTGTTCGAGGCGGCGCGCCGAGGTGCCGCGCTGCTGGAGCGCGCGGCGGGCGAGCGCCCGGCCTGATCGCTCTCCGCCGTCGCCGCGGGTCGAGCGCCCTCGCCCGCCCTCAGCCGCGCAGGTCGACGAGCACCTCGCCCGGCCCGCTGCCGGCGTCGCCGAAGGCGAGCTCGAGCATGCCCTTCGCCACCTGCGCGGGAGTCGAGAAGGCGTTCTGCTGCTTCATCTCTCGGAAGCGCTCGACGAGAGGGAACTCCTCGGCGCTGCGTGAGCGGATCTGCGCCTGCATGTCGGTGTCGATGACTCCCGGCGCCACCGCCCAGGCCCGTAGTCCCGCCGCGGCCTCCTCGCGGGCGATCACCTCGGTGAAGCGATCGACCGCCGCCTTGGCGGCGCAGTAGGCCGACCAGCCCTCGTAGGGCGAGCGCGCCGCGCCGGAGCTGACGTTGATCAGCGCGCCGCCGCGTGCCGCCGCGCGTAGGTGGTGCACGAAGGCGCGGCTGCCGTGGAAGACACCGAGCACGTTGATCGCGAGGTGCTCGGCGAACTGCCCGGGCTCGACGTCGCGCATCGGCGCGATCGGGTCGAGCACGCCGGCGTTGTTGATCCACAGATCGATCGGCCCGAGCTGCGCGCCGACCTGCTCGGCGAAGTTCGCGACCGCTGCCGCGTCGCGCACGTCGACCGCGGCCAGGACCACGTCGGAGTCCGCACAGTCCTCCGGAGCGATCGGCTCGTTGCGGGCGCACAGTCCGAGCCGCATCCCCTCGGCGGCGAACTGCTCGGCCATGCCGGCGCCGAGGCCGCGGCTGGCGCCGGTGATCACGGCGACCTTGCCGGCGTGTGGTTTCGATGCGTTGCTCAAGCTCTTCTCCTCGCGTCGTCGGTTTCACGGTGCCACGGAGGGCGCCGGCAGCCTATCGTCGCGGCCGGCGACGGTGCGGGTCATTGCGGTGGAGGCGAAGCCGCCGCCGGGGAGAGCCGCCCCGTGCTCGGCCCTCCGCGTGCCGTACGGCCTCCCGAGGTCCTCGCCAGCGGCGGTTGCAGCTCAAGGGGGAGGGGTCGCTTCGCAGGCGCGCGTAGACTGCGCCTGCGAAGCCCTTTCACGGCGCCGGTGCCGAGCCTCGGTGCCGACTGACCGGCGGCGAGGACGGCGGAGGAGTGGCGATGCACGGCAGCGGCGAGCGACATCAGCGGCGTACGTCACCCCTCGTCTGGGTCGCCTGCGGCTGCGCGGTGGCGGTCTTCGTGATCGGTCTGGTCGTCGCGCTGGTGGTCGTGCAGGCGACCAGCAAGGCGCGCGAGCTGGCGCGCGAGATGCAGGATCCGGCGGCGCGGGAGGAGCGGGCGCGCGAGACCCTCAACGCCGCCCGACTGCCCGACGGCTACCACCCGATGATGTCCTTCTCGCTGCCGTTCGTGATGGAGGTGGCGCTGCTGTCGGACCAGCCGCCGGACGAGAACGGCGAACCGCAGCCCTGGGAGGAGCGCGGCTTCCTCTACCTCGAGATGCTGAGCATCGGCAACCAGCAGGAGGAGCTGAGGGCCTTCTTCGAGGGGCGCACCAACGATCCGAGAGCCCTGCGCAGCAGCGGCATCAACGTGCGGGTGCGCGAGGTCATCGCCCGCGGCGAGGTGGACCGCTCGCAGCTCGACGGCGCGGCGATCTCCTGGGTGGCGCACCGAGGCTCGTTCGACGCCGCGGGCGCTGCCAGCGACGGCATCACCACCCTGATTCTGATCGAGTGTGGCGAGAAACGCCGACTGCGCATGGGCATCTGGTTCGCGGAGGTCGACGAGACCGATCTCGACTTCGTCGAACAGGTGCAGGCAGCTTCGGCGGGGGCGACGACTCGCACAGCGCCGTCGGCCGCGACGGAAGACGGGGACGGGCCCGAGGAGGCCGATGGGGTGGTGGACTGGACCGGCACTCCGGCCGACGGCGCCGCGATCGCCGAGCTGCTCGAGCCGCTGCGCCCCTGCGCCTGATGGGGCGCCGCGGTTCGCTCAGCGCCGGGGCGGCTCAGCGTCGCCGCTGGATCGACTCGGCGAGGCTTTCGAAGGTGACCCCGAGTCGCTCCGCGGTGACCGCGGCGAGCGAGGTCTCGGCGACGCCGGGCACGAACTGGTAGGTGGAGCGGAGATCCTCGGTCACCTCCACCTGGAGGAACTCGAGGTCGTCGACCACCGGCGAGCGCTGCAGGCTGCGGGCGTAGTCGAGGAAGTGCGTCGTCACGTAGGCGGTGGGCTCGACCTGGCGCAGCAGCCTCAGGACCATCGAGAACACCTCGACTCCCTCGCTGGGGTTGGTGCCCGAGCAGAGCTCGTCGAGGATCACCATCGAACGGGTGGCCAGCTCCTCGAAGAGCGAGCGGATCCGCACCAGCTCGCGGCCGAGGCGCCCCTCGGTCTGGTGCGCTCCCTCCTCCTCGATCAGCGACACGAAGAGACCGTCCTGGATGCGTAGCCGCGCCTCACGGGCGGGCGCGTAGAGGCCCGACTGGCCGAGCACCTGCGCCAACCCGATCGCCTGCAGCAGCCGTGTCTTGCCGCCCGAGTTCGGCCCTGTGATCAGGGTCACCGGGCGTGGGCCGCTCGGCGCCAGCTCGGTGGCCACCGGCGGCAGCGGCTCGGCGAGCAGGAGCGGGTTGAACAGCCCGTCGAGGCGCATCGATTCGTCGGCGTCGACGAAGCGGGGCAGGCAGACCTCGAGGCCGGCGGCGCGGGCGCGATCGCGGAAGGTGCGGGCGCAGAGGTAGAACTCGAGGTGGCCGAGCAGCTGCACCAGAGGGATCAGGCTGGGCGAGATCTGACGGAAGACCTCGTGCACCAGCTTGTTCATCAGCTCCCGGTTCGAAAGCGGATAGCCGCGATAGGCCAGCGACAGCCGCTGCACGAAACGCCGCAGCGGTGAGACCCAGTTCCTGTTCGCGCGGGCCTCCTCGAGGTCGCGCACCGCGAAGTGTCGGATGCGTCCGTCGCCGCCGACCACGACGTCCAGGGTCATGCGCGCCATGCCCCGCTCGTAGTCGAGGAGCTGGGCGAGGCCGCGGTAGGGCGCTTCGGACTGCGTCGCCGTCGCTGCCTCGTGCAGGCGGCGCAGGCCCGAGCGGGCGGTGGCGAACTCGGACTCCATGCTGTCGATCACCAGCCGCGCCTGCTTGAGGATGTCGAGGTGGTAGCCGGTGGTGTCGAGCGAGCTCTGGTAGCCCGGCGTCTTGAGCAGCGAGAGGAAGTCGAACAGGTCGCGGTAGAGGCGGTAGGTGGCGCGCCGCAAGCCGGAGTCGTCCTCGAGCTCCTGGACGATCTCCTGCCGGAAGCGCACCGTCTCCGGGTCGGTCGGGCAGTGGGTCAGGACGTGGAACAGGAAGTCGACGTTGACCGGATAGGTGCGGCCGTCGATGGTGAGCCCGAAGCACTCCTGCAGCAGCTCGCGCACGAACAGGTCGTGAGCGAAGAACTCGGGTCGGAAGGCCCCCTGGCCGGGTCCCGCCGGCGGCACCCTGGCGCGGGCCAGGTGGTCGTGGATCTGGGTGCCGAGCTCGCGTCCGAGGAACGCCATGCCGAGCACCTCGGCGAGGGCGTGGTAGTCGACGCCGAGGAAGGGCTCGGGCTGCAGGAGATCCGGCAGCACCAGTCCGTCGGGGCGTCGCGCTGAGGGAGGCGGATCCGGCATGGTCTCTCGGGTGGCAGCTGCCCCAAGGGGCGGCGAGCGTATCGCAGCGCCCCGATCCCTTTCGGTAGACTCCTGGTTTCCGGTTCGGTTCCCGGGTTTCCACCGATCTCGGCCCGTGGGCTCTCGAGAGCTCCGGGCTCAGCGAGCCGGCTGTCTGGAGCTCCATGTCCCCATCGACCGACCTCACCGCCCAGTACCGGCTGGAGCAGGTCCTCTCCTGGACCGGACTGGGTCGGACCTTCCGCGGGCAGCATCCCGAGACCGGCGCTCCGGTGGCGGTCAAGGTCCTTTCCCTGTCGCGCACACCCGGGTCGGAGCTGCTCGGTCAGCGGTTCCTGATGACCGCCAGGGTCCTGGCGTCCCTGAACCACCACACGCTGCCCGAGATCCTCGACTACGGGATCTCGACCACCGGCGACGCGTTCCTGGTGAGCAGCTGGTTCGAGGGCGAGGTGCTCAGCCGCCTGATGCCGATCGAACCGCGCGAGCTGCTGGCCCTGGTGGTGCAGCTGACGCAGGGGCTCGAGTCCTTGGCGCTGCACGGCCTGGTGCATCTCAACCTGTCGCCGGAGAACATCCTCGTCGGCGAGGGCCGACCACGGCTCACCGGTTGGGGGCACTCGCTGCTCACGGTCGACTGGCAGAGCGATCCGGGACCTCCGGACAGCCAGCCGAACGCCTTCACCGCTCCGGAGCTGTGCGAGAGCCGCAAGGTGGGCGACGCCCTGTGGCGCGCCGACCTCTACTCGCTGGGAGCGATCACCGCCTCGCTCCTCGGTGCCGAGCTCAAGCGGGTCAAGACCGGCACCACGGTGCGCTTCCAACGCAGTCTCTCGCAGCAGCTGCAGCAGCCCGAGCTGCTGCGCGGCGTTCTCGAGCGCTGTCTCCTGCTCGACGCCGAAGGCCGTCTCGACTCCTACAGCGAGCTGGCGCGCGCCATCCAGCACGCGATGCCGCGCGGCCGCGGTGGGGGACGCGACGTCTCCGACACCCAGCCGCTCGAACGCATCCGTCCCCAGGACGTGGAGCAGGTGGCGCGGCAGCTCGAGGAGCGGGCCCGGCTGGCGCAGCCGGCCGACGCCGCCCCGGCGGCGGGAGCCCGTCGAGACCTGTTCGATCTGCGCGAGCTGAACCCGGATCTCGCCGACGGCAACATCACGCCGACGATCGATCCCGAGATGGCGGCCGAGATCGCGCGCCGGATCGATGCCGCCGGCCGGACGCAGCCGGACATCCGCGCCGCCCGTTCGGTGCGCCTGCCGGCCTCGTCCTCGGCGTCGAGCGGCGACGCCACCGTCATCCTTCCTGCCGGCAGGTCCGACTCCGCGGCCGAGGGCGCCGAGCCGAAGACTGGGGCGGAAGCGCCCGTCGATGGCTCACCAGCGCCTCGCGAGGCCCCGATGGAGTCGACGCCCCCCACCCCGACACACAGCGCTGGCGAAGAAGTCGGCGCGGGCGAGGACGACGACATCGCGCAGTCGGAGGACCCCACCGTGGTGGTGCGCGGCGACCAGGTGCGGGCGATCCGCTCGGGTCAGCTGCCCACGGTCACCACGGCCTCGCAGGCGGCCGAGGCGTCCACGGAGCGGGCCGCCTCCTCCGCCGACGCCACCCAGGCGATGGGTCCTCGGAGTCCACGCGGAACGGCCCCGCGCCGCACTCCTCCGGCATCTCCCGCCTCCGAGGAGACCACCATCCTGAGGCGCAGCGACGAGATCGTGCTGCCGCCGGTGCCGCCACCGCCCGCCGCCCCTGCGCAGGAGACCGCCGCGGCGCCGGACGTGGCGCAACCGCCGGCCGCCGCTCCGTCCGGCGGTGGGGACACCGAGGCGCCTCGCCGAGCCGACGACGCCGGGGCGCGCCCGCCGGGCCCACCACCGGGTATGCCGGCGCCCGCCGCACGGCGCGGCAAGGCGGCGGCGCGTTCGACCCTCGCCGAGGACGCTGCCGGATTCGAGGAGCCGGCTCCGTCGCCGCGCGGCGAGTCGCCGGCGGTCGATGCGAAGCCGGCCGCACATTCGGCGGCACAGCCGGCGGCGGTCGACGACGGGCCGAAGATGCCCCGCTGGCTCCTAGTCGCGGCGGCAGCCACCTTCGGCCTGTTGACGATCGCCTTCCTGGTGCTGGTCGTGCGTCTGATCGGCGGTGGTGATGACGGCGCGGAGGAGAGTGTGCCGGCCGACGTCGTCGACTCGCTCGCCGAGGCGCCGGTCGAGGACCTCCCGCTGGATGCCGAGCCTGCGCCCGTCGAGCTGCCGCCGCAGCTGGTCGACGCCCTGGAGCTCTTCGTCGACGGCGATCTGCTGGGGGCCCGCGGCGCACTCGACGAGCTCGAGCAGATGCAAGAGGAGGGAGCCCTGCCGTCCGAGGCCTGTGCGGCCTATGCGGCGCTCAGCGACGCCGTCCTCCAGGCCCGCATCTCGCAGGTGGAGGGTGCGTTGCGCCGCGAGCTGGCCCGCGGGCGCGAGGGTCCCCTGAACCGGGTGCTCGGCTCGATCTCGACGCGTGAAGCGGGCGTGCTCGCCGACCGACGGGGGGCCACCGAGCTGCTCGATCGCGCCCGCGGCGCCGTCGCCGCCGTGAAAGAGTTCGAGCAGGCGATGCGCAGCGAGGACCCGGATCGCATCCTCGCGCAGGCGGACTCGCTGCGCTCGAGCCACCCCGAGTTCGAGCAGGAACAGAGGGCACGCGAGCGCGCGGCGACATGGGTCGAGGAGAGCGCCGACCAGATGGCCGCGAACGGACAGCTCGAAGAGGCCATGCGCAGGCTGCAGAGCCTGCAGTCTTCCCGGCCGGATCTGCGCGGCGTGATCGACAAGATGGGCGCCATCGAGAGGCGACTGCGCTCGCAGGAGCGCTTCGACACCCTGGCGGGGGCGGTCGAGCGCGCCGGCTCCGCCGGTCAGCCCGCAGAAGGACTGGCGATGCTCGAGGGAGTCGAGATCCCCGAGGCGGAGCGGGCGCGCTTCGCGGCGCTGCGGCAACGACTGCAGGATCAGCTGGCGCGGCTCGACGCCCAGGCCCCGACCATTCGCCGTGCCTCGCAGGAGGAGCTCGAGTTCCGGCGTGACGAGCCGCTGCGCCTCACGCTGCAGATCGCCGACGACTACGAGGTCGTGGCCGCCGAGCTGTCGGTGCGTGACGCCGACGGCGCCGTGACCGTCTTGCCGCTCGAGGTCCAGGACGGTTCGGTGACGGTGGAGATCCTGCCCGGTGTGCATGGCGGGCGCGACATCGGCCTGTGGGTGACGGCGACCGATCGCTCCGGCAACGTCGGCGCCCTCGGCTCGGCCTCCCAGCCGATCGAAGCCAAGCGCCACCGCTGGTATCGCCGCTGAGGATCCGAGCGACGGATCGTCGAAACGGTGCGTTCGGCACCCTCGCCTCGATATACTCTTCCAGATGTACGGCGGAGCGATCCAGCAGAACAGGGGCGTCGAGGAAGGTCCCGGCTTCAGGGAGCTCGGACTCAGCGAGCAGTCCCTGCGGGTCCTCGAGCGACTCGGTTTCGAGTTCCCCACCGAGATCCAGCGTCGGGTGATCCCCCTCGCTCTCGAGGGCCGCGACGTGATCGGTCTGGCCGAGACCGGATCGGGCAAGACCGCCGCCTTCTCCCTGCCGCTGATCGAACGGTTGCGACGTGAAGGCCGGGCGGTGATCCTGTCGCCGACGCGCGAGATCGCTCTGCAGACGATGGCCTTTCTGCAGAACTTCACCGGGCGGCCCTCGCGTGCTGCGGCGGCGGAGCCGGGTCGGCCTGGCGCCGCGGGCGCCGATTCGCCGCCGTCTGGCCGCGGCTCAGCCCGCCGGGGCCGTCGCCGCCGGCGAACGCGGCAGGAGCTCCGTGCGGGTCTCGCCGCGGCGCAGGTCGGTGGCGAGCCCGGACCTCGTGACGCCGACGCCGACCTGGACGAGGCGGCGCTCGGGCTCGACGTCGAGGAGCCGACACCGGACCGTCAGCTCGATGCGGCCTGCCTGATCGGTGGCGTGCGCATCGGAGGTCAGTTCGACCAGCTCGAACGGACCCCGTCCCTGGTCGTGGCGACCCCGGGCCGCCTGCTGGACCACTCGGAGCGCGGCACGATCGATCTCTCGCAGTTCGACGAGCTGGTCCTCGACGAAGCCGACCACATGCTCGATCTCGGCTTCCTGCCGCAGATCCAGCGGGTGATGCAGCGCCTGCCGGAGCGGCGGCGCACCCTCTTCTTCTCGGCCACGATGCCGCAGCAGATCGAGAACCTGGTGCGGCGCTTCCTGGTCGATCCGGTGACCGTCGACCTGCGGCCGGACAACAGCGCCGCCGCCGGCCTCGAGCACCGGCTCTACCTGGTCGACGAAGAGAACAAGAAGCCCTGCATCCTGTCCCTGCTCGAGCACGTCGAGGGGAGCACTCTCGTCTTCACCCGCCGCAAGTCGGACGCCGAGTGGCTGTGCAAGGTGCTCGAGGCGGGTGGTCACCCGGTCGAGCGGATCCACTCGGACCGTTCTCAGACCCATCGGGTGCGGGCGCTGAAGAGCTTCCGCGAAGGCGAGAACCGCATCCTCGTCGCCACCGACGTCGCGGCGCGCGGGATCGACATCCCGACCATCGCGCACGTGGTGAACTTCGACCTGCCGGAGACCGTCGAGGACTACGTGCACCGCGCCGGGCGCACCGCGCGGGGCGCCGCCAGCGGCGTCGTCTCCTCGATCGGGACCTGGATGGACAAGGCGATCGTGCGCAGCATCGAGCGCACCCTCGGCGCACCGCTCGAGCGCTGTGAGGCGCCCGGGGTGGCGGCGTACGAGGAGCGCCAGAAGCGCCTGGCGGCGCGCCGGCGCTCGCCCCTGCGGCGCTGACCGCGCGTCCCGACCACGCTCGGATCGCACTCCGATCGCGCTCCGATAGCGCCGTGTGGACGGCCTCGTCGGCGGCCGCGACTCCAGCTCAGCGGGACAGGAGCCACGAGGCGATCAGCAACGCGAGAACAGCGCTGATCCCCAGCACCACCGCGTTGAGCAGGAAGCCGATCCGCCCGGTGACGGTCGACCGGCGTCCGGCGAGCAGCGCCAGCAGCAGGCCGGTGAGCGCGAACACCGGCACCAGCAGGACGGAGTTGGGTGGGATCCGGTCGTACCCCTGCAGCTCGCGCGGCAGCAGGCGCACGCTCCACGAGGTGGTCAGCGAGCCGACGAACGCGGCGAGCGACAGGAAGCCCCAGAACTCGCGCAGGGAGACCGCGTCGTAGACGCTCTCGCGGCCACCGTCCTCTCCAGCTGCGCGGCTCACCGGACGCACTGTACCGGAAGGCCGCCTCAGCGCGACTCGGGAGCGGGTCGCGGCTCGCCCACCCGTCGAGTCAGGACCAACTTGGCGAAGGCGATCCACGAGAGCACCGGCTGACCGCCCCGGCGGCGCTGCTCGCCGATGCGGTAGCACTCCGCCCACTGGGCGCCGAGGATGCGCCAGGCGTCGAGGATCCCGTGGCGGCGGTCGTACATGTGGGCGGCCTCGGAGGTGACCCCGTTGATCTCGATCAGGGTGATCTCACGGCCCGACCGGAGACTCTCGACGTCGGGGACCTTGAGGTCGAGTCTGCCGAAGTCGAAGCCGGGGAGACGGTCGGCGATCTCTCCGATCGCGGCGTGCAGCTCGGGGGTCGCGTGCTCGCAGACGTCGACGAAGATGGTTCCCCTGTTGTGCGCACCGATGTCGACGAGCACGACCTTCTCGCCAGCGTCGGGGATGCGGCGGTGCGCGTCGGGATGCTCGTTGCGGTACTTGTGCAGCAGTGCGACGGCGCGCGCGTCGTCCAGGATCAGTCGCTCGAGGGTGCGGCGGCCGTCGCCTTCGACGACCGGACGGCGCTTCTCGTGGATCGAGAGGATCGTGCCCTCCGCGTCGTCGGGACCGCGCGACCAGAAGACGCCGTACTCGGCGCCGCCGACGTACTCCTGGACCAGAGTGGCGGGCCGCGGCCGCGGAGGGCCCTCGAAGTAGGCGTGGGCCTCCTCCAGCGAGTGCACCACGCGGACGTCTCGCCCGCGCTCGCCGCGATCCGGCTTGAGCACCAGCGGGAAGTCGAGATCGTGCTCGACGGTGAACCGCTCCACAGCGCGCATCCCCTGCTCGGGTGAGACGCCGCCGTCGATGCGGCGCCACCTCGGCAGGAACGACTCGCCGCCCCGCAGGCCCTCGAGGATGGCGCTCTTCGACTCGCCGACGAAGCCGCCGGCCGGGATCGCCGGGTTCACCGCGGTGAACAGCAGCAGATCGCGGCGCCTGAGCCCTTCGTACAGCATCCTCAGGATCACCGGCGGATAGACCAGCCACCACGGCCAGAACTCCCAGTGACGGATGCGCTGCCAGCGTCCGATGGCGCGGCGCCTGCCGGCGTGGGTGAGCAGCGGCAGGACCAGCTTGCGCACCGACCAGATGAGGAGCGCGAGGAGCAGTGCCGCGATCAGCAGCCTCGCACGCAGCCCCTCGAGCTGAGGCAGCAGCGAGCGCCCGAGGTGCGCCGAGATCCAGACGACCGGAGGAGTCCACAGCGCCCCGGCGATCGCGAAGTAGAGCAGGAACCGCGGGCCGCGCGTGCGCAGCACGCCCGCGGCGAGGTTGGTGGGCAGCCTCGCTCCGGGCAGGAAGCGGGACAGCAGCACCATCACCGCGCCGCGGCGACGCAGCCAGCGCGAGCTCTCCTCGAGCGCCTCGTCCGAGATCCACCAGCGCAGCGGCGGCCGCCGCACGGCGGCGCGACCGAAGGTCCGGCCGATCCAGAAGAGCAGCAGGTCGCCCAGCAGGATGCCGGCGTAACACGCGGCGATCGCCGCGATCAGCGACAGTCGGCCCTGCGCCACCAGAACGCCCGAGCCGACACAGGTCAGGTCCTCGCTGATCAGGGTGGAGAGGGCGATCAGCACCAGCATCACCAGCAGGGCCGGGCCGCTCCACGGCGGGATCGCGCCGCGATCGAAGCCGCGCGCCGCCTCCGCGAGCCTCGACGGCGAGGCGTCCCTTCGCAGCGGCGCCTCGCCCCGCTCGACCCGGTCGAAGAAACCACGCAGGTGGGCGGCGACGGCGTCGGGGTCGGTGAAGAGGAAGAAGTGGCTGTCGTCGCGCAGCACGAGCTCGCTCTGCGGAACCAGACGGTGGTGCTCGAGCGCCGCCTGGGCCGGAACCAGGAAGTCGTTCTCGCCGTGCACGATCAGGGTCGGACCCGGCCAGCGCCGCAGGATGCGGCGCAGCGGACGCTGGTCGGTGTCGTAGAAGTTGCGGGCGTACTCGACGCTCAGCATGCCGCGGTCGAGAGCACCGAAGTGCGGCACCAGCCAGGTCAGGGCGCGCAGTCCCCAGAGCTGCACCGCGTGCACCAGGCGGTTGAGGGTGTAGTCACCGAGCAACTCGAGCTCCTGCACGCCGATCGCCGACACCAGGGTCAACGAGGAGACCCGCTGCGGCGCCCGGTCGGCGACGTGCAGCGCGACGCCGCCGCCCATGCTGAAGCCGACCAGGTGGGCACTCTCGATCTCCAGCGCGTCGAGGAACTGGAGCAGGTAGTCGGCGTGCGCCGCGATCGAGTAGTCGGGGACGTGCCGCGTCGAGTGCCCGAACCCCGGCAGGTCGGGCACCAGGACTGGCCGCTGCGTTGCCAGGAGCGGCGCCAGCTCGTCGAAGTTCGACGCCGCGCCCGGTGAGCCGTGCAGCAGCACCACGGGGATGGCCGAGCCTCCTGCCGCACCGGCCGCCTCCTCCGGTGCGGAGCGGTAGTAGCTCACCGCGACCGCCTCCCGGCGTCGCGTCAGGTCGCGGTCGACGGCGCGCAGCTCGATGCTCTGGGCGCCTGCCGGCAGCTGCGGTGGGCTGCCGGCGCGATGCCAGCGCACCGCGGTCGAGGCGGCCAGGGCGACGACGTAGAGGAGCAGCGCGGCGCGCCGCAGATCGAGTGTCAACTGGCGCCCGTCGAGACGGCCGGACCGTCGCGGCCACTGGAGCCGCGCTCCCCCGGCGACGCCGCCTCGCCGGCGTCGACGACGTGGCGCGGACGCGGATCGTGTGGACTGTGCGGCTCGTAGCCGACCGTCGGTTCGAAGACGCCGGCGACCGCCTGCTCGAGCTGGCGCGCCAGCTGTTTACGGTCGGCGCTGCGCAACGGTTCGCGTCCGAAGCGAAGCGTCGCCTCGAAGCGCCGCAGCCCGAGCAGGTTGGGGAGGTGAGGAAACAGAGGCATGTCGCCCCACCAGCAGATCGCCAGGAAGGCGGGCGGGTCGTCGCGGGTGGTGCGGTAGTGCACCGCGCCGTAGTGCACCGGCAGGTTCGCCGCCGCCGCCGGCGCCAGCAGCGGGGCGCGGAACGGCAGCAGCGCGTGGCCGCTGGTGCTGGTCCCCTCGGGGAAGAGGATCACCGTGTCGCCGGCATCGAGTGCCCGTTGCATCTCGGCCGCGACCCTGGCGGTGTCGCGCCGCGAGCCGCGGTCGACGAAGAGCACGTCGGCGGAGCGGCAGATCCAGCCGATCAGCGGCCAGTCGCGGATCTCGGCCTTGGCCACGAAGCGGCCGGGAACCTCTCCCGCGAGCACCAGGATGTCGGCGTAGCTGAGGTGGTTGCTGACGAAGAGCCCCGGGCCGGCCGGCCCGGGGCCGAGGACGCGCCGGCGCCCGCCGGCGACGTAGAGGGTCCAGCGGCCCCAGTGGCGCATCACCCAGCGGCGCCACCCGGGCCGGTGGCGCGGCAGCGGCGTCAGCAGCAGCTTGCCGACCAGCAGGGTCGTCCACCAGAAGAGGGTGACCGCGAGCACCGCGGGCCCGCGCAACCAGGTGCGGACCCGGGCGCCGGCCGGGGCGCCGGAGGGAACCGAGCCCATCAATCGAAGAACAGGGAGCGCGCCCGCGGCGACAGGTCTTCGAGGTCCAGCACGGTGAGGAAATCGATGCAGCGGAACTCGCGGTCGATCGCCGGCGGACTGCAGATCTTCGAGCCGTAGCGCAGGTAGGTGCCGAAGAGACGTGGGATCTCGATCTCGGGCCGCTGCGCCAGCGCCGCGGCGTCCGGCGCCACGCCGCCGAGCTCCGGCGCCCGGTCGCAGCGCAGCTCCGGCAGCGGCGGCAGCTGCAGGTGGCTGTAGAAGCCCCCGTCGCGCAGCTGCTGCTCGGCCTTCAGTCCGTCGACCGGGTCCTGGCTGGTGATCGAAGAGCAACCGAAGAGGTAGCGCTTGCCGGTGCTCACGGCGTAGGCCGCCAGCCCCTTCCAGAGCAGGAAGAGGACCATCCGGTTGCGGTGGTCGCGCGCGATGCAGGCGCGGCCGAGCTCGACGCTGCGGCAGCGCATCTCCTCGGGCATCCCGGTGAGGTCGAACTCGCCCTCGGAGTAGAAGCCCGTATGGGCATCGGCCATCTCGACCGTCTGCATGCGGTAGGTGCCGACGATCTCGTCGTTGCGGGTGTCGTGCACCATGAGGTGGTGCCAATGCAGATCGAAGGCGTCGGCGTCGCGGCCCGTGACGTAGGACTCCGCCAGCCCCTCGCCGAGCTCGAGGTTGAACACCTCGAAGCGAAGTCGCAGGGCGTCGTCGAGCTCGCCGAGCGAACGGGCGAAGCGCGCCTCGTAGTGACCCGCCTGCAGGGTCCCCGTCGGCAACAGGTCGGCGAAGGTCGGGTAGACCGGGTCGCGCTGCGGAGTGCGCGGACTCGTGCCGGAGGGGGTGGTTTGGCGGTCCATGAGGAGCTCGGGATTCGCTGGCCGGGATTCTGGCATACCGCCGTGAGAGGAATGAGAAGGCCGGTGATCGGCTGGGAGTCCTGCTGCCGCCTGCCACCCATACCGCGCCGTCAGGGGTGGCGACGTCCCGGAGTCAAGGCCCGGGCGGCGGGTCGCCACGGCTCCTCAGAGCGCGTCGATGCTCGCGGCGGCGGTGCGCAGCAGCCAGAGGTCGCCCTCTCTCGTCACCCGCCCGCGCACTCTGACCGGCACCCCGACCCGATCGAGGAGCTCGCTCGAGAGAGGCTCGCCGGCCTCGCCACGGAGTACGTAGAGCCGTCCTCCATGTTCCTCCCTGGTGAGCAGGGCGGCCGGCACTCCGCCGCTGATGCAGCGCACCGCGCAGGCCCGGTGGCGTGCGCCGCGCCCCGGCTTCATCACGCCGAGGAGACACTTCGAGTCGACGATCTCGCCGATCAGCTCGACGACCTGCGTACCGGTGCCGTCCGGCTCCGGCCGGGGCTCAGCGCTGGCGCTGGAGGCCAGCGCGGCCTCTTGCGGTCGGCGAGCCTGCGGCGGGCCGGAGATCTCGACCATCGAGCCGGCTGGCGAATGCACCAGTGTGCCGCTCAGGACGACCCGCCGGCCGGCGAACGGATCGAGCAGCTGCTCGGCTCCGTGTTTTCCCGGGCGCGAGACGAGACTGGGCCCCGGCATGGCTGGCAGCCGCTCGCCGTCGACCGGCTGCAGCCCGCCGAGCACCAGGGCCCCCGAGGCCTCGAGCACGGTGGCCTCGAGCGTGCGCACGCGCCCGTACTCGAAGACTCCGGGGTCCGACGATGGCTGGGCGGCGGCGAGGGCCAGTGCCAGGATCGCGGCCGCGGTGACGCTGACCGACGCGGCGCTGCGCAGGAAGCGGCGCTGCGCCGGACTGCGCCGGCTGGAGTAGCCGATGAAGAAGTCGGCTCCGCCCGAGGGCCGCTCGGTCGTCTGCTCGTCGCTCATCAGCTCTCCACCGCGGCCGGGCCCGCCGCCGGCGCATCGTGGTGGATCGCCGGCTCGCTGTGGGTGCCCGGCGCCAGCGGTCTCGGGTCGACCAGGACGAGGTCGCCGTCGAGGCGCACCCGGAAGGTCGGGATCTTCTCGGTGAACGGCGGCGGCGAGGCCCCGTCCTCTGGCCGGTACTGATAGCCGTGCCAGGGACAGGTGATGCAGCCGTCGACGATCCTGCCCTCGCCGAGGGGGCCGTTCTGGTGGCGACAGACGTTCGACACGGCTGCGATGCGCTGGCGCCCGTCCACGTCGCGGTAGCGGAAGACGGCCACTCGCTCGCCCGCCAGCACCACGAGGGTGGCGCGCTCCTCGGGGATCTCCCCGACCCGGCAGACGGCGACGAAACCGTCGTCCCGTGACGCCATGCCGCCGCCCCCGGCAGCCTGCGGCGCCTCGCGGTCGGCGGCCACCTCACGGCTCCCGGCCACCAGGTGCAGCGTCGCGAGGACGGCGAAGCCGATCGGCAGCCCCGCCCGCAGCACCGGCTGGCCGGGATCCTGGAGCGCGCCCAGGGCGACGTGCAGCACCACCAGGCCGTAGGCGACGTAGACGCCCATGTGCAGTGCTTTCCACACCGGCGCGGTGAGGTTGGCCAGCCAGAAGTCGTGGCTGGTCGCCGCCATCAGGAAGAGCCAGAGCAGCGCCAGCAGACCGAGCAGCTCGAACGGGAAGCGGCTCTGGGTGACCAGGCTGCCGTGGCTGGAGAGGGCGCTGACCAGGGGATGCACGTCGCCCTGGGCGTGGAACTGCACCAGGGCGAAGCCGCCGTGGGCCAGCGCCAGCAGGAACATCGTCACGCCGAGGTGCCGCCGGTTGTAGAGCAAGGGCAGGAAGCGGCTGTCGAGGCGCGCCAGCGGGCCGATCGCCAGGATCAGGTGCAGCAGCACCAGCGCACAGGTCCCGAAGCCGCGGATCAGCTGGGTCTCGATCGTGGTCGACGGATCGCGGGTCAGCCCGAGCGCGACGAAGCAGCCCAGGTACAGCGCCACCGCGAGCGCCAGCACGGCATCGTGGCGCTTCTTGTACGGCGTCCACAGGACGACTCGATATCCGGCGCTCACGGCGGGCTCCCGAGCAGCGCCCAGAACAGCAGCGCTGCGACCGCCGCGGTGCAGAGGACCCACGTCGCGAGGTGGCGGCGGCGCAGCGAGCGGATCATCGGCGGCCCAGCCCGGCTGGGGCGTCGCGGCGCGGCGGCGGGCTGCCGGCGACGTCGCGGTGCGCGTTGCGCTCCTCGGGCGGCCCCGAGCGCCGCAGCCAGCGCCGCAGGAAGAGCGGCCAGAGCGCCGCCAGCCCGGGGATCCACAGCAGTCGGACCGCGAGTCCGGCGCCTCGCGCCGCCGGATCGATGCGCTCGATGCCGCCGAGAGTCCAGCGCAGCGCCCAGATCGCGCCCACCAGCAGGTAGAGCTGGAGGATCCAGACCACGGTCGGTGCGAGGGGCTCCAGGAGGCTCATCTCAGGCACACCCGACGCGGGTCGGAGGCACGCGTCGCGTTTCGATCTGCGGCCGCTCCACCTGCGCGGCGCCTGGCGGAGTCGGCGCCGCGTCGTTCCGTGTCGACCGTTTCGAGGTTTCGACCGTGTCGACCGTGTCGACCGTGTCGAGAGAGTGCGATCCGGTGGAATCCGATGATGCCGCGCGAGCGGAGGGAGAATAGACCACCCGTCGATCTTCGCCGAACCGATGGCCGACACGGTGACCCGGACACCGTGACGTCGGCTTCCCCCGTGACGTGCATGCTGGAGACATCGTGAATCGAACCGCCCTGTTCGCGCTCGACGAGATCGAGCCTCTCGAACCACGCTACGCGCTGGTGGCCGGAGTGGATCTGGTCGTCGTCCGCTACCGGACCGACGACGGCGCCGATCAGGCCTCGGTGCTCTACGGCCGTTGCCTGCACCGCGGCGCCCTGATGGCCGACGGGCACATCGACGGCGACAACCTCATCTGCGGCGTGCACGGCTGGGACTACCGCTACCGGACCGGAGTCAGCGAGTACGACAACAGCGAGGTGCTGCACAGGTTCGGGTCGTGGATCGAGGAGGGGCGGATCTGGGTCGACGACGACGAGATCGCGGCGTGGGCACGGGAGAACCCCCAGCCCTACGATCGCGACGCCTACCTCGGTCTGTACCAGGACGTGCACGGCGCGCCGGAGGAGCCTCACAACGGCCTGATCCAGCAGCTGGCGCGTGAAGGGCTCACCAAACTCGGGCACCACGGTCCGACCGCCGCCATGGGCGTACCACGCCAGCAGCTGCCGAGCTGGGACGATCTGCAGATCGTCACCGCCCAGCTCGCCCGCAGGCCGCTGCTCGACGATGCCGAGGTGGCGACCAGCGTGGTGGTCGGTCCGCGCGCCGCCAAACCCCTCCAGCTGGCGATTCCGTTGCTGGTCTCCGACATGAGCTTCGGGTCGCTGTCGCCCGAGGCCAAGGTCGCCCTGGCGCGCGGTGCCGAGCTCGCCGGAACCGGCATCTGCTCGGGCGAAGGCGGCATGCTCGACGACGAGCAGGCGAGCAACTCGCGCTACTTCTACGAGCTCGCGTCGGCCCGTTTCGGCTTCAGCCTCGACAAGGTCGCCCGCTGCCAGGCCTTTCACTTCAAGGGCGGTCAGGCGGCGAAGACCGGCACCGGCGGACACCTGCCCGGCGAGAAGGTGACCGAGCAGATCGCCGAGGTGCGCGGGCTGCGACCGGGCGAGCCGGCGATCAGCCCGGCGACCTTCCCCGATCTGGCGACCGCGGCCGACTTCCGGGCGCTCGCCGACCAGGTGCGTGAGCGCACCGGCGGCATCCCGGTCGGCTTCAAGATCTCGGCGCAGCACATCGAGGACGACATCGACTTCGCGCTCGAGGCGTCGGCCGACTACGTGATCCTCGACGGTCGAGGTGGCGGCACCGGTGCGGCGCCGCTGATCTTCCGCGACCACATCTCGGTGCCGACGCTGGCGGCGCTGCCGCGGGCGAGGCGACACCTCGATCGGGCCGCGGACGGAGACGTGACGCTGATCGTGACCGGCGGCCTGCGCGTGCCGGCCGACTTCGTCAAGGCGCTCGCTCTCGGCGCCGACGCCATCGCTCTCGCCAACTCGGCGATCCAGGCGATCGGCTGTCTCGGGATGCGCGCCTGCCACACCAACAACTGTCCGGTCGGCATCGCGACCCAGAAGCAGCACCTGCGCCAGCGCCTGGTGGTCGAAGCCTCGGCCAAGCGCCTGCACAACTTCTTCTCCGCTTCGGTCGAGCTGATGCAGGTGATGGCGCGTGCCTGCGGTCACGACTCCTTGAGCGGCTTCGATCAGAGCGATCTGGTCTCGTGGAAGCGCGAGATCGCCGATCTGGCCGGAGTGCGATTCGCCGGCGCTCGCGACTGAGCCCGGCAGGAGACACGCCCGAGAGGAGGGACTCCGATGCAAGGCGAGCAGGAGCAGGGACACCAGCGCAGCGATGACCATGAGGCGGACGCACTCGTCTGGCATCGCATCGCGGGCCTCGACGAGCTGCCCGAGGGACGCGTCAAGACGGTCGTCGCGGGCACCACCTCGATCTGCCTGACCCACTACGAGGGCCGCTACGGCGCCCTCGACAACCGCTGCCCGCATCAGGGTGGACCCCTGGGCGAGGGCTCGATCGAGAAGGGCTGGCTGCGTTGCCCGTGGCACGGCTGGGACTACTGTCCCCACACCGGCCAGTCGCCAGGCGGCTACGACGAGACCGTGCGCACCTTCCCCCTCGAGGTGCGTGAAGACGGCATCTGGGTCGGCATCGCCGCCGAGAAGCCGCACCAGCAGACGGTGAGTGACGTCATGGTCGAGACGATGGTCAACTGGGGTGTGCGCTGGGTCTTCGGCATGGTGGGACACTCCAACCTGCCGCTCGCCGACGCGGTGCGGCGCGCCACCGAGCGCGGCGACCTCGGCTACGTCGCCATCCGCCACGAGGGAGCTGCCGCCTTCGCTGCCTCGGCCTACGGCAAGCTGACCGGGACGCCGGCCGCCTGCCTGACCATCGCCGGTCCGGGAGCGACGAATCTGCTCACCGGTCTTTGGGACGCGAAGGTCGATCGGGCGCCGATCCTGGCGCTGACCGGGCAGGTCGACACCCAGGTGCTCGGGCCTGGCGCCTTCCAGGAGATCGACCAGAACAAGGCGTTCTCGGGCGTCGCCCGTTTCTCGCAGCCGGTGCAGCGCGACTCGCGCCACGTCGAGTTGATGAATCTGGCGTGCAAGAGCGCCCTGCTCGAGCGCGACGTCGCGCACCTCGTCTTCCCCGACGAGGTGCAGGGACTGCCGGTCCCCGACGCGCGCCCGGGCGGCCCAGAGGGACGGCTGACCCAGCGCGACATCGCCCCGCCCGCGGCGCAGCTCGAGCGGGCGGCCGAGATGGTCCGCAGGGCCGAGCGGCCGGTGATCATCGTCGGCCACGGAGCGCGCTTCTCGATGCCAGATATCACCCGTCTCGCCGAGCAGCTCGGGGCGCCGGTGGTGACCACCTTCAAGGGCAAGGGGTTGATCTCCGACCACCATCCCCTGGGCTGTGGCGTGCTCGGCCGCAGCGGCACGCCGATCGCCAGCTGGTTCATGAACGAGTCGGATCTGCTGCTGGTGTTCGGCGCGTCGTTCTCGAACCACACCGGCATCACCACCCACAAGCCGATCGTCCAGGTCGACTACGACCCCATGGCGCTGGGCAAGTTCCACCGCGTCGACGCGCCGGTGTGGGGCGAGATCGCGGTGACCTGCGGTCTGCTGCACGAGGCCCTGTTCGGTGCCGGCGCCGGCGCGCCGAAGGCGAGCGACCAGCGCGGCGAGGTGGCGGAGCGGTGGGCGATCTGGCGGGCCGAGAAGGAGAGCCGCGAACACGACCGCTCGGGCCGCGGCATCAGCTCGGCATCGGTGTTCGCGGCGATGAACCGCCACACTCCTCCCAACGCCATCCTCGCCGTCGACGTCGGCAACAACACCTACTCGTTCGGGCGCTACTTCGAGTGCCGCGAGCACTCGGTGCTGATGTCGGGCTACCTGGGCTCGATCGGGTTCGGCTACCCCGCAGCGTTGGGCGCCTGGGCGGCAACCCGCAGCGACGAGCGGTTCGCCGGTCGTCCGGTGGTCGCGATCACCGGCGACGGCGGCTTCGGCCAGTACCTGGCCGAGGTGACCACGGCGGTGCACCACGACATGGACATCACCCACCTGCTGCTCAACAACTCCGAGCTCGGCAAGATCTCGAAGGAGCAGCGGGCGATCGAGCTCGATGTCTGGCAGACCTCGCTGACCAATCCGAACTTCGCCGACTTCGTCAGCAGCTGCGGCGGAGTGGGCATTCGGGTCACCCAGGTCGACGAGCTCGACGAGGCGCTCGAACGCGCCTTCGCGCATCGGGGCCCGGTCACGGTCGAGGTGATGACCGACGCTGTGCTGGTGTGAAGCCTCTGGTCTACACTCCGGTCGCGTCGACGGCGCCCTGCATCCAGGAGAGCGGTCCGTCACGTCGACCGTGGCGAGGGGAACGCAGGCTCGGCGTGGACGTGGGCGCCGGCTCCTCCGTGGTGCTCTCGCGGCGCCCGTCCGGAGGGGACGCGGCGGTCGTGCTGGTAGGCTGCAGCCTCCGATTCCACCGATCAGATCGCACGGGTCGCGCGCGGGACCGCTGCGCGGAGGTGACAGATGTCCAAGCTGAAGGAGTTCGACTTCCCGGTCGAGGCGAGCCACATCCTGATGTTCGCGCGCGCCGTCGGCGACGCCAACCCGGTCTACGCCGACCCTGGCTCGGAGGCCGCCCGCGCGGCCGGCGGCGTGCTCGCTCCGCCGACCTTCTGCCAGGCCTCGGCGCAGTTCGATCCCGACTACTTCCTGCGCCCGAAGATCGGCGGCAAGTGGTTCGGGTCGGGCGCTGAACCGACCGGCGATCCCGAGTACCTGAAGGGGGGAGTCGGGTCCGGTCTGCACGCCGAGCAGCACTTCGAGTACCACCGTCATCCGCGCCCCGGAGATCGCCTCACCGCCACCGTCAGGTCGGGCAAGACGTGGGAGAAGCAGGGTCGTCGTGGCGGCACGCTCAGCTTCAGCGAATCGATCACCGAGTACCGCGATCAGGACGGCGAGTTGGTGGTCACCGCCCGCTCGATCGGGGTCAAGACCTCACAGGTCGTCGAGCAGGAGTAGAGAAGTCATGGCACTCGAGGCAGGCGCAGTGAAGGTCGGCGACCGCTACGAAGTGGTGGTCGTCGAGGACCTCAAGCGGACCCAGATCGTGCAGTACGCGGGAGCGTCCGGCGACTACAACCCGCTGCACACCGACGAGATCTTCGCCACCGAGGTGGCCGGCTACCCGAAGGTCTTCGCCCACGGCATGCTGACCATGGGGCTCACCGGCCGCATGGTCACCGACTACGTCGGCGACGGGGCGCTGAAGAAGTACGGCGTGCGCTTCAAGGCGCAGGTGTGGCCGGGCGACACGCTGACCGCGAGCGCCACCGTCGAGGCGGTGCGCGAGGAGGACGGCGAGGCGGTGGTCGACCTGGCGATCTCGACCGTCAACCAGGACGGGGTCGAGGTCATCTCGGGCAGCGCCACCGCGCGGCTGGCGGATTGATCCGGGGCCGGTCGACCGGGCTGCGTCCGCGGCGACAGCGGGTGGCGGCGCTGGCGCTGGCGGTGGTGGCCCTGGGGGCGCTGGTGTCACCGGCCTGCACGGGCCCGGAGGATGCGACAGCCTCGGCGGATCCGGCGGCTTCGTCGTCGTCGGACGAGCTCGCGGGCGGGATCGAGGTGCGTCGCGTGCGCGCGGTGCTACCCGCCGGCAGCGGCGCCGTGTACTTCGAGCTCCACAACGCGACCGCCGTGCCGGTGGTCCTACGTGGCGTCGAGCTGGTGCCGTCGGGCGGCGACGGCTCGGATACCGGCCCCGACGCGGCGCCGTTCGGTGCGGGCGGCGCGCCTCTCGAGGCGTCGTTGCACGAGACCTTCCAGGACGGCGAGGTCGCTCGCATGCGCGCCATCGAGCGACTCGAGATCGGTGCTGGTGAGACGATCGTCTTCGAGCCGGGCGGCCGGCACGTGATGGTCGGTGGGATCGCGCCGGAACCGGCGCCGCGTCCACGACTGCGGCTGCTTTTCGAGGGCGCCGCCGACATCGAGCTGTCGCTGCACGACCCCGGCCAGCAGCTCCGGTAGCGGAGGGAGGTCAGGAGTTGGCGCGCCAGAAGGCAGCCACCGCGGCACGGGCCTCCCGATCGATCGCCTCGCGGCAGCCGGTGGCGTCGCCGATCGCTCCGGAGACGCCGCCGCCGAAGCGCACTTCCAGGTTCGCGGCGTTGACGATCACCGGGCAGCCGTGATCCGAGGCACGGGTGATCGAGCCGCGCACGACCCCGAGCCCGGGGTCGTCGGCCTCGTCGACCGCCGCGAGGAGGAGCTCGTGCTCCGAGACGCCGAACGCCACGAGGACCGCCCGCAGGTCGCCTCGGTGGCGAGCGCAGCAGCGTGCGATGTGGCGACTGAGCTGGTCGGGCGTGATCGGCGGCCTCACTCGACCCGCGAAGATGCCGCCGGCGAGGAACGGCAGGGCGAGCGCTCCGTGAGCGTGCGCCGCCGCCAGTGCGAAGGCGTTGGCGACGGCCTGCTCGATCGAGTCGCGGGTGGGATCGAAGCCGTCGCCGCGCCGGCCCGCGGCGCCGGTCGCGGCGTGCACCAGACCGACGATGCCGCCCTGCGCGAGCTCTCCGGATCCGGTCCAGACCGCGGCGCCCAGCGGCGCCATCGCGAGCTCCGCGAGCCGGGGATCGGTCGGGCAACCGGACGCGGCGACGACGGCCGTGGAACGGTAGCCCGGCCTCGCGCCTCCCTCACGGTGGTCACGGTGGTCACGGCGGTCACGGTGAGCGGGGCCCATGCGTCGACTCCGGAGGCTTCGGTGCCTGGAACGCCTATTCTGACCGCTCGATCCCCGGCGCCGGGAACGATGTCGCGTCCGGGTCGTTGCAGCGAAGATGGAGGGTGCCGGGCCGCGGCCTCCTCCCGCCCGTCTCCGATCCCCGACCAGTCCGTCGATCACCCGTGGATCGCTCTGTGGATCGCTCCAGCGCTCCGCCGGGCGAGAGAACCGTGAGGGCTCCAACCACCATGTCGAGCCGCACCCTGTCGACCTTCTTCGCCGGCTGTCTCGCCGACCTGCGCTTCGCGGCGCGCAACCTGGCGCGCCAGCCGCAGTTCACCGTCCCGGCAGTCGGAGCGCTGGCCCTCGGCCTTGGCGCCGCGGTGGCCATCTTCAGCGTCGTGCACGCTGTCGCGCTGCAGCCGTTGCCCTATCCGGAGGCGGACCGGGTGCTGCGGTTCAGGACTCTGAGCGCGGACCGACCGCACGGACGGGGAGGCATGTCGCTAGGGTTCGCGCGGGTCTGGAGCGAGCGCAGTCCCTCCTTCTCGGCGGTCGCGGCGTACCAGACCAGCGACGTCACACTCACCGGATTCGATCGGCCCGAGCGGTTGCACGGCAGCCGGGTCACCGGCGACTTCTTCCGCGTGCTCGGGGTCGCCGCGGCGCTCGGTCGCACCTTCGACGAGGTCGAGGTCGGCGGCGGCGCGGATCGCCTGGTCGTGCTCTCCGAGGATCTCTGGCGGCGCCGCTTCGAGGCCAGCGAGGAGGCCCTCGGCGCGACCGTGACCCTCGACGGCGAGCAGTACGCGGTGATCGGCGTCATGCCGGCCGACTTCCGCTTCCCGGATCCGACGGTGGAGTTCTGGGCGCCGATGCAGTGGACCCTGGGTGTGCAGGCCGAGGAGGGACAGGAGCTGGAGCTGTCGCTACCGGTCATCGGACGCCTAGCCGACGGCGTGGCGCTGCACGAGGCGGTCGCCGAGGGCCAGAACCTGCTCGCCGAGCTCGAACATCAGGCCGGTCTGGCCACCCGCCCGCTGCGTCGCGGCCCGCCGCCGCCCGACGAAGGCCGGAGGCGGCGCGAAGCGCCGGAGCAGGCGGGCGAGGCACCCTCGGCCCAGACCGCTCCCGGCCCCGGACAGGGAGAGTCTCCCGGACCGGCGGGGCAGGGCGACGCGGCGGAGGATGGCGAAGCTGGCTCGTCGCGGCGCGCCGGACCCGCAGCGCACGGGGGCGACGAGGGACGTGCGGGTGAGGAGCGCCCGCCGTCGCGCTTCGCGCTCGAGACGCTGCTCGACGAGCAGGTCGAGCCGGTGCGCCCGGCGATCCGCATGCTCGCCGGTGCCGTCGCGCTGTTGCTCCTGGTGGCGTGCGCCAACGTCGCCAACCTGCAGCTCGCCCGGGGAGTCGGCAGGCGCCGCGAGCTGGCCACCAGGACCGCTCTCGGCGCCGGCCGGCGCGGGCTCGCCCGGCTGCTCCTCTCCGAGAGCCTGGTGCTCTCGGCCGCGGGCGGCGTCGCGGGGCTGCTGCTCGCCTTCTTCTCGCTGCGCCTGGTGCGGGCGATCGATCCCGGCGACATCCCGCGACTCGGCGAGGCGGCGCTGCATCCGGAGGTGCTCGTGTTCGCGCTCGCGGGTGTCCTGGTCTGCGCCCTGGTCTTCGGCACCCTTCCACTGGTCCAGGTGCTGCGCGCCCGGCTCGAGATGGGTCGTGAGGAGACCGTCGCGCCGGTGGCTGGCGGAACGGCGGGCGCCTGGGTGCGCTCCGGCCTGGTGGTCGCGGAGATCGCGATGGCGCTGGTGCTGCTGATCGCGGCTGGCCTGCTGGCGCGGAGTTTCGTCGCACTGTCGCAGATCGATCCTGGCTACGACCGCGAGACGCTGGCGATGTACGTCCCGGTGCCGCTCTCCGACTACCCGGCCGGCCCGGCCCGCACGGCCCTCTACCAAGACCTGCTGGAGAGGGTGCGCACGCTACCGACGGTCGACGAGGCGGGCTACGTGAACTTCCTGCCGCTCTTCTCGATGCGCATCGTGCTCTCGGTGCAGGTCGAGGGAAGCGAGCAGCCGAGCGACCCACGCGACGTGCCGTCGGCGGACCTGCGCATCGTCAGCGACGGCTACTTCGAGACCATGGGCATCGCGCTGCGGGACGGTCGCGGCTTCACCGCGGCGGATCGCGCCGGCGCCGAGCCGGTGGTGATCGTCAACGAGACCTTCGCCCGCACCCTGGTGCCGGGCCGTTCGGCGGTCGGCGAGTCGCTCGCCGGTTTCGGCGAGATCGTGGGGGTGGTGGGAGACGTCCGGCTGCGGGAGCTGTCGGAACCGGCGAGCGCCGCCTTCTACGTTCCCGTCGGACAGATGCCGCCGATGCTCGCCGGGCTGCTCGATCGCCTGGCACTGGTGGTGAGGACGGACCAGCGACAGGTGACGGTCGACGCGGTGCGCGCGACGCTGGCGGAGCTGGATCCGAACCTGGCGCTCGACGACGTGGCGACGATGCAGGAGCGCCTCGCCGAGGCCGTCGCCCAGCCGCGCTTCTTCGCCGGGGTGCTGGCGGTCTTCTCGGGTCTGGCGCTCGGGCTGGCCCTGCTCGGGGTCTACAGCGTGCTCTCCTTCGCTCGCAGTCAGGAGAGGCGTCAGACCGGGATCCGCATCGCCATGGGTGCGACTCCGGCCCAGGTGCTGCGACGGTCCCTGGCCTCGGGAGCTCGCCTCACGGGGGTCGGCATCGTGCTCGGAGTGGTGCTGGCCGTTCTGACCTCGCGCCTGCTCGAGACCTTCCTCTACCAGGTCGGGCGGCTCGACGCCTGGACCTATGCGGCGCTCGCGGCGGTGCTCGCCGCGGCGGCGCTCGCCGCCAGCTACCTGCCGGCGCGGCGGGCCTCGCGGACCGACCCGGTGGAGGCACTACGGGTGGAGTGACGAGCCTCTCGCCGGACGGAACGTCTACGGATCTCGGCGACGCTCAGGGTGTGACGACGCCGCGCTCGTCGACCCGCAGGTAGGCGCCGCGCGCTCCGCTCGGGTGGTCCTGGATCCGGCCGAGGGGCGTGCCGTTGGCGCGCAGGGACTCGTAGGCCTCGAGCGTGGCGGGCGGCGGGTCCTCGCCGCAGTACAGCAGGTCGATGAACCAGACCACGTGCTCCCCGACCGGCACGTCGGCGACCTGCACGGTGCAGGTCCCGCGGCAGTCACCGACGACCTCGCGGTAGCCGCGGCTCGGATCCCAGCTGCCGTGGAGGCGGTTGTTCTGGTTGTGGTGCACGCAGCCGGTGGCGGTGACCGGCGGCGGAGAGCTGGGCTCGGCGTGGGAGCTGTACTCGAACAGCACGCTCACCCGCGCGACCGGATCGGGCGCCGTCGGCGAGGAGTCGCTGCAGGACGTCGTCGCGGCAGTCAGGGCGACCAGCGTTGCGATCGCCTTCGTCGTCCCGGGCATCCCTGCCCGGCGCCTCGGAACCACGGTGGAGAGGACGAACCAACGGCTCATGGGCAGGTACCTCCTCGGGGTGCGATCCCCGGATCCGAGCCAGCGCGGTCCGGCGGGAATCATGGAGCAGAACGCGCCGTCGCGACAGAGGGATCCGAAGCCTGACGACCGCAGGTGTCGTGACGTGACCTCGGTCCCCGAATCCGTCTTCCTGGAACGAGAGAGGCCGAGGGAGCCCGGCAGCCGGTCGCGGCTCCGAGGCGGCTCGAATCACAGGAGGGAAGGTCATGGAAACGAGAAGACTCGCTCGCTTGCGCCGAGTCCTGGCGGTCGCCGCCGTCGGTTCGGTGGTCTGCGCCGGCGCCGTGGTGGCACAGGACCTGAAGATCGAACGCATCGACACCACGCGTCTGCAGTGCGGGGGCTGCCCGAGCACCGTCGACGTCGTGGTCAGCAACAGCGGCCGCGCCCTGTCGGGTGGCTACAACGTGTTCGTCGAGTTGAAGGTGACGCCCGGCGGCGGCCCCTACAACGCCCGCCAGTTCAAGGAACAGGTCAGCGGCTTCGCGGTCGGCAGCCAGACCTTCTCGTTCGACCGCGTCGACATCCAGTGCAGCCAGTACAACGCCAACCTCGAGGCCAAGGTCTACGTCGTCGGCGGCAACTTCCGCGAGGGCAACACCCGCAACAACGAGCAGCGGGTGGCTCTGGCGGTGCAGAACCGCTGCGGCGGAGGAGGGGGCGCTGGCGGGCCGACCGCGGGAGGAGGCAACGGTGGCAACGCCGATCGACCCGATCTCGACGCCGGCTCGAGCCGGCCGATGACGCTCAACTGGAGCCCGAGCGGCCGCCAACAGATGACCTTCTACGTCCGCAACAAGGGCCGCGGCTCGGCCGGAGCGTCGCGGGCCAAGCTGGTGCTGACCCATCCGGATGGTCGCACCACCACCGAGGAGACGGTCTCGATCCCAGCGATGGGCGTCAACCGCAGCGAACGCGTGCGCTTCGATTTCGAGCTGCCCGAGTGCGGCTCGGGCTACTCCTACGAGCTGGTAGTCGACGAGGCGGGCGACGTCGACGAGAGCGAGGAGGGCAACAACCGCGCCAGCAGCAGCCTCGGCTTCCGCAACTGCCCGAGCACCGCTCCCACCGGAGGCGGCGGATCGTCGACGGGGGGTGGCGGCAGCGCCCTCGGGGCGCCCGATCTGCGTCTCGAGCAGATCGACACGACCCAGTTGCGCTGCGGCGGCTGCCCGAGCACGGTGAAGGTGACGGTGAACAACACCGGCCGCGACATCTCGGGCGGCTACAACGTCTTCCTCGAGCTGAAGGTGACTCCGGGGGGCGGTCCTGCCAACTCGCGCAGCTTCAAGCAGCAGTTCAGCGGTTTCCGCTCCGGCAGCCAGACCTTCACCTTCGACGACGTCGACATCCAGTGCAGTCAGTACAACGCCAATCTGGAGGCGAAGGTGTACGTCGTCGGGGGCAGCTTCCGTGAAGGCAACACGCGCAACAACGACAAGCGCGTCGCTGTCGCGGTGCAGAACCGCTGCCGCTGAGGGGTGACGCGGCGGGGCGCCCCCTCGGCACCGGGGCTCGGGGTGCGGTGACTCGGTAGGATCGCCGACGCCGTTCGCGGCCGGCCGTAAGGCGGCCGGAAGGCCGTCGAGTCACCCACCCCGAGCCCCGGCCCGACGTGGCGCGCGCCTGCGAGCAGCGCCGCGGCGCCGGGAGCTCTCGCCGGAGGTCCCCGAGCATGAGCGCCACACCCGACGAGATCCAGGCCGGCGAGGCCGCCGGCCGGCACGACGAGTCGCGACCGCAGCCCGCCTACCAGGAGCTGATCTACGAGGTGGAGGACCCGGTCGCGACGGTCACCCTGAACCGTCCCGAGCGGCTCAACGCCCTCACCGGCCGGCTGCTGAGCGAGATCGGGCACGCCTTCGAACGCGCCGAGAACGACCAGAGGGTCGTCGGTATCGTGCTCACCGGCGCCGGGCGTGGATTCAGCGCCGGCGCCGACATGGAGAACCTGTCGAGCGCCGCCGAGGGCGGCGGCGACGGCGCGGGGCGCGCCCTGCCGGAGTTGCTCGCCTCGTCGCCCGGCGACCCCGAGATGGGCCCGGACTTCGACGTCACCTACGGCTACTTCCTCAAGCTGCGCAAGCCGATCCTCGCCGCGATCAACGGACCGTGCGCCGGCCTCGGCTTCGTGCTCGCGATGCTCAGCGATCTACGCTTCGTCTCCGACCGTGCGGTCTTCACCACCGCCTTCGCCAACCGCGGGCTGGTCGCCGAGCACGGCGTCAGCTGGATCCTGCCGCGCCTGATCGGACCGTCGAAGGCGCTCGACATCCTGTGGAGCGGGCGTAGGTTCGACGCGCTGGAGGCGGACCGGCTGGGCCTGGTGAATCGCCTGGTGCCGCACGACGAGTTGCTGCCCGCGGCGCGCGCCTACATCCGCGAGCTGGCCGAGCGCTCCTCGCCCACCTCGCTGCGGCTGATGAAGCAGCAGGTGTACAAGCACCTGATGGAGCGACTCGGCCCGTCGATGGTCGAGAGCAACGAGATGATGGCGCGCTCTCTCCAGGCCGAGGACTTCCGCGAGGGAGTGCGCTCGTACCTCGAGAAGCGGTCGCCTCGCTTTCCGCGCGTCGGCAGCGAGTGAGCGCGGAACCGGAGGCGCCGGCCGGAGAGGCCCGAGGCGGCGGGGAAGCCGGGACGGAGGGGGCGGGGCGCCCGTCGTCGGTGGCGGTGTTCGACGGCCACAACGACGCGTTGCTGGGGCTGCACGACGGCGGACTCGGCATCGTGGACTTCGTGCGCGGCCGCCCCGAGGGTCGGGGGCGCGGGCACGTCGACCTGCAGCGTGCCCGCGCCGGCGGTATGTGCGGCGGCTTCTACGCCGTGTTCGTGCCGACGCCGAAGGCGCGCCGCGGCGGCGCCGGGTCCTCGCCGGCCCCGGGCGACCCTGGAGCCTCGGCTGCCACACCGCAGCGGGTGATGACCTCGCCGGGCGAGGCGGCCTACGAGATGCCGCTCTCGGCGCCGATCGAGCCCGATCTGGCGCGCCGCGAGGCCGAGGCGATGGTGCGCCTGTGGGAGGGTCTGGTGGCGTGGCGCGACGAGCGCGGCGAAGCGCCGTTCCGGGCGGTGCTCGGCGCCGAGGACCTCGACGCCGCCCTGGCCGAAGGGCGCCACGCCATGCTGCTGCACTTCGAGGGGGCCGAGCCGATCGCCGAGGATCTGTCCGATCTCGAGAGCTGGTACCGGCGCGGACTGCGCTCGATCGGCCCGGTGTGGAGCCGCGCCAACGCCTTCGGCCACGGTGTGCCCTTCGCCTACCCGGCGGATCCCGACCGCGGACCGGGACTCTCGGCGGCCGGTCGCGAGCTCGTCCGCCAGTGCGAGACACTCGGTCTGGTCGTCGACCTGGCGCACCTGAACGCGGCCGGCTTCTGGGACGTCGCCCGTCTGTCGCGCCGGCCCCTGGTGGTGACCCACACCGCGGTGCACCGGTTGAGCCAGAAGCCACGCAACCTGCTCGACGACCAGATCCGCGCCGTCGCCGACAGCGGCGGCGTGATCGGCCTCAACTTCAACTGCGCCGACGTGCGCGCCGACGGTCGCTGGCTCGCCGACACGCCGCTCGACGACCACCTGCGGCACCTCGAGGCGCTGCTCGAGCTGGCCGGTGAGCAGTGCATCGCCCTCGGCTCGGACTTCGACGGCGCCCTGATGCCCCGTCAGCTGCCCGACGCCGCGAGCCTGCAGGTGCTGCTGCGTCGACTCGAGGCGGATCTCGGCTGGAGCCGCGACCTGCTCGAGAAGCTCGCCTGGGGCAACTGGCGCCGGGTGCTCGGCGAGACGATGGGGTGAGGGAAGGGAAGCGGAAGGGGTTGGGGGTAAAGGGGTTAGGGAAGGCAGGAGAAGGTAAGGCAGTACGGGGGAACACCGAGAAGGCAAGAGCGCGGGGGACGAGAGCGGAAGATGGCGACAACAGCATCACGCCCGGACTCAGGCAGAGCAGTGATCTGCTAGTCCTTTACCTGACCCCTACACCCCTGACCCCTGACCCCTGACCCCTGACCCCTGACCCCTGACCTAAACCCCTGCCGCCCAAGTCTCCGGATCGCCGAGGGTCGCGACCAGGCGCTCGAGCAGGGGCAGCGCGGTGGCGGCGTCCAGCCCGGGCGCGGCGAGGGCGTCGATCGGCTCGCGCGAGACCGTCGGCAGGTCGAGCTCGCGCACCGCGGCGAGACCGTCCCGGTAGGTACGCGCCGCGAAGTGGGCGTCGTCGCCGGTGCGTGCGGCGATCAGCGCCGTCGCAGCCCAGCGGCCCACCTCGAAGAGGCCTCCGGCGGCGAACGAGCGGATCAGCTCGCGGTCGATCCGCTCGGCGACCTGGCGCTGCGCCGGGGCCGTCCCGAGCCGGTCGAGGTCGGGCCGGATCTGCTCGAGCGTGAGCTCGGAGATCGGCGTCAGATCTGCCACCAGCGTCGCGTCGATCGCCGAGGCGACGTCGCCGAGCTCGACGGCGTCGCCCCGGCGCCGTGCCACCTCGAGCTTGATCGCCAGCACTCCGAGGCGGAAGTCGACGTGTGGACTGGCAGCGATCGGGGAGGTCGTGGCACTGCGGAAGCTGCCCCACTCGGGATAGCTCCAGTCGGGTGGCAGGGAGTCGAGACGTTCGTCGACGGCGATCCGATCGACCAGTTGGCTGCTCGGCGACGGACCTGGAGAGAGCAGTCGCAACCAGAAGGGCGCGGTGACCGCCAACGCGACGATGGCCGCGGCGGCCGCGAGGAGCAGGGAGCGGGTCGGAGCGTCGCGCCTCGCGGCGTCGCGACCGGGGAAGCGGCGCACCTCGCCGGCGGTGGAAGCCGCCTCGTCGAGAGTCTCCCACTCCTCCAGATCCTGCGCTTCCAGCAGCACCTCCCGCCAGGCCGCGGACTCCGCCAGCAGGCGTCGCACCTCGGCCTGCTCCTCGGGCGACAGGCCCCCGTCGAGGTAGGCGGCGATGCGCTCCGGATCGGGCGGCGGTAGCCGGTCGATGGACGAGGATCGGCTCATGGTCTCTCCTCCTGAGACGGACTCGGCGCCGCGGTTGCCCGCGTTCCCGTCGACGGGGCTGCGCCGCCGGCAGGGCTCGCCGACGGTGGATCGAGCGCCAGCTCCCCTGCGGCGTCGGCGAGCAGCGCCCGCGCCGCGTCGGCTCCGACGCCACGTTCGATCAGCGAGCCTCTGAGCTCGGCGAGAGTGCTCTCGATGCGCCGGTAGAGCGGGCGCTGCTCGAGATCCAGACGGCGGGCGATGTCGGCCACGGTGACGCCCTCGAAGAACCGCAGCATCAGGATCAGCCGATCTTCGTCTGCCAGCTCGGCGAGCGCCGCGGCGAGCTCGGAGCGCAGCGAACGCAGCGCCGCGCTCTGCTCGGCTTCTTCCACGCGGCGGTCCGTCCGCTCGCTCGAAGGTGTGTGGTGGAAGAACTCGTCGGGCTCCGTCTCCTCGCGTCGTTCGGACCGCTGGGGCAGGGCCAGCAGCATCGCTTCGAGCTCCGCCTCGCTCGCCTCGACGTCGGGGCGCTGCAGCACGATCTGCAACGCCTCGTACTCGCTGCGCCGGTCCCTCCGCACCAGCCGATCGAGCAGGATGGCAGGGCGCCCGAGTCGTTGCGCCGCCTTCGAGACCCTGTACTTGCCCCACTTCTCGATGCGGAAGTCGCGGAACAGATTGGTCAGCACCACCCGCAGGTAAGTCGACAGCTTGCTGCGGCCGGAGAACTCTCGTATCCGGCGGTAGTCGTCCTCGACCAGCTTGAGCTTCGCCTGGGCGGCGAACTCCTCGGCCTCCTCCGGCCTCAGACAGTAGCGATGGGCGATTCCGCGTAGCAGACGCTCGATCAGCGGCAGGGAGTCGACGAAGAGCTGCTCTGGGGAGGAGGTGGAAGTGGACACGGCCGCTGGCTCTCCGGATACCCCGCCGCGTGCCTCAGAGTCCGGCGCCGCCGCCCGCGTACTCGAGCACCAGGACGCGGTCGAAGGCCTCCTCGAACAGCGGCCCGTCCTTGTTCGCCTCCCACATCTCGACGGTCGGCTCGTGCTCGGCGCGCAGCTCCAGCACCACCTTCTGCTTCTTGACCACCGCCCGCAGCCCCTGGATGCGCCCGGATCGCGAGCGCTCGAGGTGCTCGGCCAGGCGCAGGCAGACGGTGAGAGCGAGGAGGCGAGGTCGGTGCGAGGCGTCGAGCAACCCGGGATAGGCGGAGGGGCTGGGGGTGCCCTTGCGGTGGTAGCGGACCAGCAGGTTGATCATCGCCTGCTCGGAGTGTTCCCACCCGGGCAGGCCGGCGGCGGTGAGCAGCTGCGAGCCGTAGCGATGATGGCGGTAGTAGCCGATCGTCATCCCGATGTCGTGCAGCTTCGCCGCCGCGGCGAGCGTCTCGCGCTCGGCGGCACCGAGCCCGTGCAGCGGCGCCAGCTCGTCGAAGAGCAGCAGCGCCAGCTCGATCACCTTGCGGGTGTGTCGTGGCGCCTGCGGGTAGAGCGCGAACAGGTTGTCGACCGCGAAGCGGCGGGGGTCGTCGACCAGGTGTGGCGCCGGCTGGAAGAGTCGGTAGAAGGCGCCCTCGCGCACGCCCTGACCGGAGATCACCAGCTCGGAGCGCTCGGAGGTGCGCAGCAGCCAGCGGAAGACCAGGGCGCCGGCGGCGATGAGGTCGGCCCGGTCCCAGGACAGGCCCGGTACCTGCCGCAGCTCCTCCGGCGGCTTGGCGAGGATCTCCTCGGTCAGCGCCTCGAGGTCGCCGCGCCGCAGGCGGTAGCCGTGCAGGATCTCGAGGGGATAGGAGTGCTTGCGCTGCACCACCTTGGCGAGGTTGCGCACCGTGCCGCCCATCGCCACCAGCGGTCCCGGCTCGTCGGCGAAGCGCCGCGCCAGGTGGCCGAGTTGCTTCTCCAGCTCCTTCTCGACTCGCTTGACCTGCTTCGCCGTCGTGGCGCCGCGCTTCTCCTCGCCGAGGCCGAGGAAGGCCTCCGAGAGGCGCAGTGCTCCGAGGGGATAGGCGTCGCCGTCGACGAAGCGCCGATCTTCCATGCGTGAGATCTGCACGCTGCCGCCGCCCATGTCGACCACCCAGGCGTCGGCGAACTGAGTGCTGTTGGCGACCGCGAGGGTGCCGTACTCGGCCTCCGAGCTGCCGGGGAGGATGCGCGCCGTCAACCCCAGCTCGGCCATGCGAGAGAGCACCTCGTCGCGGTTCTCCGCCTCCCGCACGGCGCTGGTGGCGAGCACCTCGATGGCGTCGAGATCGGCGCCGCGGGCGAAGTCGGCGAACAGCTCGAGCGCCGCGTTGGCCCGCTCGACGGCCGCCGGCTTGAGCCGACCCGCCATGCCCTGGGCCAGGCGCACCGGCTCGCGGATCGAGTCGACCAGCCGGTACCATCGTCCCGGCCTGCACTCGTAGACGACCAGACGCGCCGTGTTGGAGCCGAGGTCGATGACGCCGATGCGGCGCGGCGGACCGGTCGTCGTGGTGACCGACGCGGAGCCGAGGGGCTCGACCGAGGTGTCGTAGGTCGCCGTCATCTGAGGCAGATTCCCTCGCCAGTGCGGTCGGCGCCGTCAGCCACGCATGGCCCGGAAGGCGGCGCGCAGCTCTTTCGCGAACAGGTCCGGTTGCTCGAAGGCGGCGAAGTGACCGCCGCGATCGACCTCGTTCCAGTACACGAGGTTCTCGAAGCGCTTCTCGGTCCAGCGCCGCGAGGCCTGGAAGATCTCCTTGGGGAAGATGGTGCAGCCGGACGGCACCTTGACCGGGTCGCGCGACATCTTGCCGAAGCTCTCCCAGTACAGTCGCGCCGACGAGGCGCCGCTGCGGGTGAACCAGTAGATCGACAGGTTGTCGAGGATCTGGGTGCGGCTGAGCGCGTTCTCGGGATGACCGTCGCAGTCGGTCCAGGCCCAGAACTTCTCGACGATCCAGCCGGCCAGGCCCGCCGGCGAGTCGACGAGCCCGTAGCCGACGCTCTGCGGCCTGGTGCTCTGCTGCTTGGAGTAGCCGGAGTCCCAGTCCTGGTAGTGCTTCATCGCCGCCAGCGCGCGCTTCTCGAGCTCGCTGAGATCGTCCATCGTCGCCGGGTCGGGCCCGACCACCGGCATGTTGACGTGCACGCCGGCGCAGTGCTCCGGGTCCTGGACCCCGATCGAGGCGGTGACCACCGACCCCCAGTCGCCGCCCTGGGCGAAGTAGCGCTCGTAGCCGAGCTCGGCCATCAGCCGGCTCCAGGCCCGGGCGGTGCGTTCGACCGTCCACCCCGTGTCGGCCGGCTTGCCCGAGAAGCCGAAGCCCGGCAGGCTGGGGACGACCAGGTGGAAGGCGTCCTCGCAGGTGCCGTCGTGCTCGGTTGGGCAGGTGAGCTTCGGGATGACCTGCAGGAACTCGACCACCGAGCCCGGCCAGCCGTGGGTGAGGATCAACGGCCGCGCCTCCTGGTGCGGCGAGCGCACGTGCAGGAAGTGGATCGGCAGCCCGTCGAGCTCGGCGAGGAACTGGGGGTGGGTGTTGAGGCGTGTCTCGAGGTCGCGCCAGTCGTAGTCCTCGGCCCAGGTGCGGCACACCTCCTGGAGGTAGGCCAACGGCGTGCCCTGGGACCAGTCGTCGACGGTCTCCTTCTCGGGCCAGCGGGTGGCGCGCAGTCGGCGCTGCAGATCCTCGATCTCGTGGACCGGGACTTCGACGCGGAACGGCTCGTGATCGGCCATCGGATCCTCCGGCCGACTTCGTCGGCTGAGTTCTCAGCGATGGACCGAGTCTATGGTGCGTCGGCCGCGGCGCCCGCCGTTCGCCAGACGCCCGCGGGTTCGTCGGGGCGTGGCGTGCGCTCTAGTCAGCTCAGCAGGCGCCAGATCTGGGCGACGAAGAAGCAGACCACGAGTCCCAACACCACCGGCATCAGGGAGGCGACCGCGGTCCACTTCGCCGAGCGGGTCTCCTTCCAGATGGTGTAGATGGTGGTCGAGCAGGGGTTGTGGATGAGGCTGAAGAGCATCAGGTTGACCGCCATCAGCAGGGTGAAGCCGCCGGCCCGCAGCACCTCGGCCGTGGCCGTGGTGGAGTCGAGCTCGAACATCACGCCCGCCCCCTCGCCGACCCCGCCCATGCCGGTGGCCAGCACCGCCAGCATGAGGATCGTCGGGATGACGATCTCGTTGGCCGGGATGGCGATGATGTAGGCGAGCAGGATGATGCCCGAGAGCCCGATCAGGGCGCCGAAGGGATCGAGCCAGCGGATCGCCCACTCGGCGATGCTGAGCTCGCCGACGTCGACGTTGGAGATGGTCCAGATCACCGCTCCAGCCGGCAGCGCGAAGATGACCGCGCGCCAGAGCACGATCAGGGTGCGATCGATGATCGAGGTGTACAGCGTCTGCAGGATGCGGGGCGGACGGTAGGGCGGCAGCTCGAGGCTGAAGGTCGACACCTCGCCACGCAGCACGGTGCGCGACAGTGCCCAGGAGGTAGCAAAGGTCAGCAGCACGCCGAGCAGGGCGATGGAGACCACCGCCAACGCCGACACCAGCCCGCCGAGGGCCGCCGGCACCAGCGCTCCGATGAAGATCGAGGCGATCAGGATCTGGGTCGGCCAGCGGCCGTTGCAGAGGGCGAAGTTGTTGGTGAGGATGGCGATCAGGCGCTCGCGCGGCGAGTCGATGATGCGGGTCGAGACGATCGCCGCGGCGTTGCATCCCCACCCCATGGCCATGGTCAGCGCCTGCTTGCCGTGCGCGCCCACCCGGCTCATCATGCGGTCGAGGTTGAAGGCGACGCGCGGCAGGTAGCCGAAGTCCTCGAGCAGGGTGAAGAGCGGGAAGAAGATCGCCATCGGCGGCAGCATCACGCTGATCACCCAGGCGGTGCCGAGGTACATGCCGTCGAGCAGGAACCCGTCGAGCCACCAGGGCAGGCCGATAGCCGCCGACACGCCCTTGAGCCACGGGTGCACGATGTCGAGGAAGAACGTCGCCAGCATCGACGAGGGCACGTTGGCGCCGGCGATGGTGATCCAGAACACCGCGGTCAGCATCAACAGCATCAGGGGAAAACCGTAGATGCGGCTGGTCACCAGGCGGTCGATGGTGCTGTCGAGGTCGAAGCGCTGCTTCTCGCCGGAGAGCGTCTGGGAGCGGTCGGCGAGGCGTCCGGCCTCGGTGTAGATCGACTCCATCAGCTTCTGGTGGAAGTCCTTGCCGACCCGCCAGCGCAGCTGCTGGGCGCGCTCGATGAGCGGCCGCACGCGCTGCGGGTCGGGCGGGGTGATCGACGCTTCGTCCACTCCGCCAGCGTCGGGCTCGCGGTAGAGGTCGGTGAGCTCGCCGCTCTCCAGCGCCTCTCGGATCCGCTGGTCGCCGTCGAGCAGCCGCAGCGCCACCCACTTGGGGTTCGGCAGCTGCGGGAACTCCGCCGCGACCGCTTCGCCGAGGCGGGAGACGGCGCGCGCCAGGTCCTGCGACTGATGGGTGACGCGGTGGGGGCGCGTGCGCACGGTGCCGGTCGCCACCTCGACGATCGCCCGGTTGAGCTCCTCGAGCCCTTTGCCGTAACGCGCCGAGGTCGCCACCACCGGCACTCCGAGGTCGCGGGCCAGGCGGCGCTCGTCGATGGAGATGCCGCGTCGCTCGGCTTCGTCGATCAGGTTGAGGCAGACCACCACGCGATCCGTGATGTCGAGCACCTGCAGCGCCAGGTTCAGGTTGCGCTCGAGACGGCTGGCATCGAGCACGATGACGGTGACGTCCGGACGTCCGAAGAGGATGAAGTTGCGCGCGATCTCCTCGTCGACGCTGGTCGAGAGCAGCGAGTAGGTGCCCGGCAGATCGACCAGCTTGAATCGGTGCGGCCCGTTCGAGAAGCCTCCTTCGGCCCGTGCCACCGTCTTGCCAGGCCAGTTGCCGGTGTGCTGGCGCAGGCCGGTGAGGGCGTTGAAGACGGTGCTCTTGCCGACGTTGGGGTTGCCTGCCAGGGCGACGACGAAGTCGTACTCGCCCATGTCGACACCGAGCCGCTTGAGGTTGGCGATGTGGTGCGCCGGGCACGACGCGCAGTCGGGGCCGACGGCGGGCAGGGTCTCGCCGTCACCGGCGGGAGGGCGCTGGATCGGTTCGCTCACGATGCACGCTCGATCTGGATCTGATCGGCCTGCGCCTTGCGCAGCGCGATCACCGCGCCGCGGATGCGGTAGCCGGTGGGATCGCCGGAGGGCGAGCGCAGGTGCGCCTCGACCTCGGTGCCGGGGATCAGCCCGAGGTCGAGCAGGCGCCGTCGCTCGACACCGCGGCACAGCGGCAGGAAGCCGACGACCGAACCGCGCTCGCCGACCTCCAGATCGCTGAGGCGGTGGGTCGGTCCGGGCATCTCGGCGCTGCTCTCCAGCGGCTGCACGGCGATGTGCGCCGCGAGCACCGGTGCCAGAACGCACTCCGAGGCGTCGGCCTCGAAGACCACCCGCTGCGACGTCACCTCGTTGACCCGCACCCGCATGCCGAGGTGCAGTCCCTCGGCGAGCAGCTGGGCGTAGCTCTCGGCCGGCTCGTCCTCGATGTGCACGATCTCGGCGACGCGACCGATCTCGAGCGTCGGCAGCGGCTGGCCCGAGGCCGGCGCGATGTCGCCCTCCGGCGTCGGGATCGGATCGCCGTGCGGGTCCCACCGGGGGTGACCCATGCGCGCCGAGAGCTGTTCCGCCTGCGCCGCGCTCGTCGAGTGCTCGAGCCGCTCGGCCTCGCCGTGCCAGCGCGCCGGCTCGAGCCCCGTCTCCTCGGAGAAGTAGCTCTCCCAGAGGCGATGGATGCGGACCACCCGCAGCGCCTCGCTGCGGCCCGAGGCGCTGAGGCGCCAGTGGGCACCGTCGAAGTCGATGAGCTCGGCCCGCTCCATGCGCTGCAGCACCTCCGAGGCCCGCTGCGTCGACACCGCGAGCGCCCCGGCGACGCTCTCGAGGGTGGCCGGCACCTCGCGGTACTCGAAGTCGAACAGGTGCTTGAGCGCGTCCTCGAAGAGCACCCGCTCGCTGAGCCGGAGCGAGCGTTGCACCAGCCAGACCAGCCCCCGCTGGGGCCAGAGCAGCAGTGCCGCGGCGGCGAGAGCGGCGAAGCCGAGGAGCAGGGCGGCGAGTGGATGCATGGCGGTTTCCGCGGACGGCGGTCGGGAGCAGGTTCGGGGGTGCCGTGGGGCAGCCTTTTAGGTGCGCCACGGTTGAAGTTTAGATTACCCAAAAACAGGAGACGGCGCAAGGGGGAGAGGGTTGACGACGGATGCAGCGGACGAGCCGTCGGCTCGCCGCTGATCCGTTGCCGAGACGGATCCGCGCGGTCGCGGGGAGAGGCGATCCGAGGCGAGGGTTCGAGGACAGGGGATGCGGTTGGAAGAGTGGACAGGTGAGGGCCTGGACGGTAGGAGGCGATCCTGTTTCCAGTCTCAGCCGACGTTGCGGGAGAAAGCCGGTGTCCAGGCCTTGGGCCGCGGGCGGAGCCGCAAGCCTCTGTCGGGCCGCTGATAGGGTGCGCGCGCTCCCTCACCAGAGATCGCTGCATCGCCATGCAGGCCGAGGATCTCCCTTCAGCGAACCGACGGATCGAGCCATCATCGTGCATCTCGTGCCCCGAACTCCTGGTCGCCGACCGCTCCTCGTCTTCTGCGTCCTCGTCCTCGTCCTCTTGTTGCCCGCCGCGGCGACGCGCCTCGTGGCCTCGATCTCGGGCACCGTGGTCGAGGAGGGCACGGGCACTCCGATCGCGGGGGCTCGGGTGCACGTGCAGACCGATCTCTCCACCGTGGTGATCAGCGCCGTGGACGGATCCTTCACCCTGCCCACGGCGCCCGCCGTGCCTTCGACGATCACCGCCGCGGTGCCGTACGACCGCGGGCAGCCGGCCAACTGGCTGACCGGGGCCACGGTGGCCTCCGACGGCGATGTCGGCGTGGTCATCGAGCTGCGGCGACTGCCCACCGCCGACGTGGCGAGCTACGACCCCGACACCTCGCAGCTCTGCAACGCCTGCCACCAGCAGATCACCGCTGCCTGGGCGCCCTCCGAACACGCCCGCGCCGCGACCAACGAGTGGGTGCTCGACCTCTTCTCGGGCACCGGGACGCCCGGCGGATCGGCGGGGTACGTCTTCCGTGACACCCACGATGCCGACGACACCGGCTTCTGCGCCACCTGCCACGCACCGCTCGCCGACGCCCTGGACCCGGGCAACGTCTTCCTCGACGAGGTCACCGATGCGGCCGCGCTCGAGGGGGTCAGTTGCCTGGCCTGCCACCAGATCGACTCGGTGGACGGCGACGTCAACGCCCTGCACCACCTCGGCAACTCCACCTACCGCTTCCCCGACGACGCCGGCTTCAGCTCGCCGGAGCAGTTCGTGTGGGGGCCTCTCGACGACGTCGACTTCGGCTTCATGCGCGCCTCGTACGCGCCGTTCTTCGAGACGTCGGAGCTGTGCGCCTCCTGCCACCAGTACGTCAACCCGACCACCGGAGCGCCGGGCCAGAGCACCTACGAGGAGTGGTTGGCTTCTCCGTATGCCCAGCCGGGGCCCGGACACCGCGAGTGCCAGGACTGCCACGAGCCGCCGTCGGCGGCGCCCGACGTCGCCTGTGAGGCGCAAGGTCTCGAGCGCCCCGGCGACCAGGTGCACGCGCACGACTTCATCGGCTCGACCCCGACGACCCTGGCCGATGCCTTCCTCGTCCAGCTCGTGGCTGCCGAGGCCGGCGGCGTCGTCGAGGTCTCGGTCGACGTGACCAACGCCGGCGCCGGGCACGCGTTCCCCACTGGCGTCTCGATCCGCAACGGCCTGCTGCTGGTGGAGGCGACGCTGAGCGGACAGCCGCTCACCCAGCTCTCTGGTCCGACGCTGCCCTTCTGGGCCGACGACGACGTGCCCGGCACCGCACCCGGCGACTACGCCGGCTTGCCAGGCAAGGGCTACGCGCGGGTGCTCGAGGGACGCATCAACGGTCAGGGCCCGGTCGTCCGACCGGTGCTCTTCATCGACGCCGAAGGGGTCTTCTCCGACACCCGCCTGCCGTCGGGCGAGACCGACACCGTCGAGGTCTCCTTCGCGCTGCCCCCCGGCGCCGCCCCCGGCGACGTCGTCGAGGTCCGCGCCCGCCTCCTCTACCGCCGCGCCTGGCGCGCCACCTACGTCACCAAGGGCTGGACCGAGACGCCCGGCGGCCTGCCGCTCGAGATCGAGATCGCCGACGAGCAGCAGCAGCTCACCTTGGTCGAGGGCGGCGGCACGGTGCTCGAGATCCCCACCCTCGACCGCCTCGGTGCGGCGCTCTTCTCGCTCCTGCTGGGCGGCATCGCGCTGTTCTGGCTGCGGCGCAGGTGAGGGAAGGGAAGAGGGAAGAGGGGGCGGAAGGGGGTCAGGGGTCAGGGGTTAGGGAGAAGGGACAAGGGCAGAGGGAAAAGGGACAAGGGAAAAGGGACAAGGGCAGAGGGAAAAGGGACAAGGGAAAAGGGACAAGGGAAAAGGGACAAGGGAAAAGGGAAGAGGGGTTAGGGCAGAAGGCAGAAAGCAGAAAGCAGAGGGGCAGAGGGAGAGAAAGGGCCGTCGGGCGGCTGTCGTGGGACATCCGCCGGACGCTCGCCTGCGCCAGGCACGGCGGCCACGAAAGCACCTGAGGAGGTCCGCCCTCGGTCAGGCGTGGTCTTCGTCGAGGCCCGCCGCCGCCAGCGCCAGCCGCTTGGCGTGCTCGAGATCGTAGTGCTTGCGGGTGACGATGCGCTGGGCGTAGAGGCCGCCACCTGCCTGGATGTTGGTGACCTGCTTCCAGCCGCCGAAGGCGTCGGCGGTGAGATCGCGGATGGTGTGGAAGAGGCGCATCCTGTACTCGCCGTCGACTCCGTGCATCGTCTTCATGTACTTGCGCACCAGGCCGCCGACCTCTGGGTTCTCGATGTCGGCGATCGCCGGCGTGGTCAGCACCGCACCGCCGGCGATGTCGTGCAGGTGGCGCACCATCGAGTTGTAGTTCGCCGCGCCGTGGTACTTGCCGGCGTTGGTGTACAGCTCGTTGGGGAACGCCGCGCCGTCGGGTCCGAAGTTGCAGTTGCTGATCGCCGCCTCCAGCGAGGCTCGGATCAGCGTCGCGTGGATGATCATCTCGGAGATCTTCTCCTTGATGTGGGCGACGTGAGCCAGGCCGTTGGCCTCGGCGATGAGCTGCGCCAGACCGACCAGGCGATCGGCCTCGTCGGCCATCGCAGAGAGGCCGCCGAGCCGTTCCCACAGCCCCAGCGAGTGGGCGAAGACCGCTGCGTACGGGAACTCTCCGTCGAGGAAGATCCGCTCCTCGGGCACGAAGACGTCGTCGAAGATGACGAAACCTTCTGGGTAGTGGTCGCGGCCCGAGACCGGGAAGTCGCGCGGGTCGTGGTGACGCGGCGCGTAGGTGGTGTTGACGATCTTGACCCCCGGGGCGTTGACCGGCACCGCGCATGCGATGCTGTAGTCCTGCTCGCCCTCCTTCATCGACTTGGTGGGGATCGTCATCAGCTCGTGGCCGAGCGAGGCGCCGGTGATGTGCAGCTTGGCGCCGCGGATCACGACGCCGTCGGAGCGACGCTCGACCACACGGGTGTAGGCGTCGGGGTCGTCCTGTTGCGACGGTGGGCGCGAGCGGTCGCCTTTGGCGTCGGTGATGCACTGGGTGACCCGCAGGTCGCGCTCCTGCACCTCGTCGACGTAGCGCTGCAGTCGCTGACGGTAAACCGGATCCAGCTTCTCGAGCCGGCCCGCCGCGGTGATCAGGGTCATGATCGAGGTGTAGGTGACGTGCGCCATCATCCCCGCCTCGTGCAGCAGCGGGATGCGCTCGCGCAGCTCCTGCGCCGAGCGCGGCACCACCATGAGCGGCGAGCGCGCGTCGGGCTCGGGCGAGTACCAGCGATCGTAGGTGCGCGCGACGACGTCCACGGCGGTCCCGAGGATCGGATGGGCCGCGATGTCGTCGACGCGAGCGCCCTCGAAGTAGGTCGCCCGCCCGTCCGCCAGGGAGCTCCGGTACTGCCGGCCGGTCATCAACATCGCAGGGCCTCCGGGTGACGTGGGTCCGGTGATCGAGAGCGGCCAGTCTAGTCCCGGCGCCAGCCCGGAGAGTCTTCGCACGCCACGACCACGTCCAGATCGACGGAATCGTCGCCGGTGCGTCAGCCCGCGGCGGGCAGCTCGAAGGCCGCCATCTCCTCACCGTTGCGCACCAGCAGCACCTGGCCGGCGATCACCGGGTGGTTCCAGGTCTTGCCCTCGATCGCCGGCACCTTGGCGATCTCGCGGAAGCCGTCTGGTGTCGCCGACACCAGGACCAGGTCACCCTCCTCGGAGAGCACCAGGAGCAGATCCTGATCGGCGAGCAGGACCAGCTGGCCGTTGCCGTAGCGGCCGCCCTTCCACACCCGGTCGCCGCTCTCGAGCTCCATGCAGGCGAGGATGCGGCCGTCGAAGCCGTAGGCGTGTCCCTCGTGCACCACGAAGTCGTTGAAGTAGGGCTTGAGGCGGATCGAGGTCCAGCGCTCTTCCGCCTTCCAGGCGCCGGAGGTCCGGCTCAGAGCCAGGCGACGCACGCCGCTGCGGTCGGAGACTCCGATCAGCAGGTCGCCGTTCGGCGCCACCGCCGGCTGCACGATCGGCGCCCCCGACCAGTCGTGGCTCCACAGCAGCTCGCCGCCGGTCGGTTCGAACGCACGCGCCCCCGCCGCGCCGAGCAGCACGATCTGGTCGCCGCCAGGCGATCTCAACAGGTGCGGTGAGCTGTAACCCTCGCCCTCGTGGTCGGACGTCTTCCACAGCAGCTCGCCGTCCTCGAGGCGGTAGGCGGCGAGCGCGCTGGAGACCGCGACGTAGACCACGTCGCCGCGGATCAGGGGGGAACCGGAGATGCCCCAGGTGGGAATCGTCGCACCGGTGTCGGCGACCGTGTCGCGCGACCAGACGAGCTCTCCGGTCGTGGCGTCGAGCACGTTGAGGATCCCGGTGGCGCCGAGCGCATGCACCCGGCCGGCGTGCAGGGTCGGCGTCGCGCGCGGCCCGGCACCGCCGATCGCCTCCCAGAAGCGCACGTCGTCGGCGTGCTTCCACACCGGCTCGCCGCTGCGCACCCGGTACGCTGCCACCACCTCCTCGTCGCCGCGCTGCTCCTGGGTGAAGAGCAGCTCGCCGCGCACCGCGAACGAGGACCAGCCGGGGCCGACCGGTCGTCGCCAGAGCTCGGTCGGCGGCGTCTCCTGCCAGTCCGTGGCGATGCGCAGCCCGTCGACGCGGCTGTCGCGATCGGGCCCGCGGAAACCAGGCCAGCCGCCGGTCTCGACCTCCGAGGCCTGGGCCGCGACCTCGATCTCCGGGTCGCCCGCCGCGACCAGCTGGTCCTCGGCGCTCGGCGACCAGCGCATCGCCAGCTGGGCGTCGAAGGCTCCGTCGGCTCCCTCGAAACGCACCAGGGCCCACGAGGCACAGGCCACGAGCACGCCGACAGCGAGCAGGGCGCGGCGCGGCAGCGGCGGCAGGCTGGAAGTGAGGGCGACGACCACGACCAGAGCCACCGCCATCGTCGGGATGGCGAAGAAGCGGAAGAGCATCCCGTAGCCGGCCTGGGCCATCGTCTCGTGCAGCAGCGGCGGGACCGCGAAGAGAGCGACCACCATCGCCGCCAGCCCGATCAGCCGGTCGGCCCAGGGTGCGCGGCTGAAGAACAGCCACCAGATCAGGATCAGGCCGCTGCCGACCAGCGCCCCCATGAACGCGACCAGCGACCAGCTCTCGCGCACCATCGGCAGGGCGAAGCGCCAGAGGACGACGAGGATCGCCAGGGCCGCGCCCGGCCACAGCCGCAGGGCAGTTGGGGGAGAGCCGGCGGCGGGAGATATCGGATCGGTTGGTTTGGACATGAGCGGACCTCGAAGTCGTGGATGCGGCGGGGACGAGGAGAGGCGACGGGCAGGTCACGTTGCAGCGGCATGCACGCGGCCACGGAACGGGGTCGGCGTGCGGGCCGGGCCGGGAGTGAGGCGACGGCTCTGTCTCGCCTGCCCTGTTTCGACTGGCCTGTCTGGTGGTCGACCGTCAGGAGGGAGTACGCATCGCCCCGAGGAAGGTGTCAGCCGTCGACCCTGTCGGCGTCCTGTTGATCTTCCGGTGGCGATCCTGTCCGGGCCACGTGCTCGGCGGCGTCGCTGTGCATGCCCCGGCTCCAACGTCCGTAGGCGTCGGCGAGCGGGCTGGCGCTGGCGCCGTGCAGGACGATGCTGGCGGCGACGACCAGCACCACCACCGCGAACACCTGCTCGCTGCCCGGCACGCCCTCCCGGTCGACCACCAGCAGCGCGAAGAGGATCGACGCCAGGCCGCGCGGACCGAACCAGCCGAGGAAGAGCAGACTGGGAAGGCGCAGACCGGTCCCGATCAGCGACAGGGCGATCGGCAGGATGCGGATGACGGTCAGGCTGAGGAGGGCGTAGAGGAAGACCGCCGGAGTCCAGAGGTGGGCGGCCGGTACGACGAAGAGCGCACCGAACAGACAGAAGGTGATCAGGGTCAGCAGCTCGCCCTCCGCCTCCGAGAACTCGCGCATCGGCTCCTGGTCGCAGCTCGACGTGTTGCCGAACGCGAAACCGCCCACGAAGGCGGCGATGAAGCCGTTGCCGCCGAGCGCCTCGGAGGCTCCGTACGCGAGCACGGCCAGGGCCAGGCCGCTGAGGCGGACGAAGCTGCCGGTGATCAGGCGCCGCTCGATGGCGGCGTCGAGCAACCTGGCGCCGAGCAGGCCGACCGCGACGCCGACCAGGGCCGCGACGACCAGCTGACGGCCGGCGAAGCCGACCCAGGGAAGCAGCTCGTCTTCGCCTCTGGCGGCGCTGCACGCCGCGAAGACCAGCACCAGCGGCAGCGCCAGGCCGTCGTTGAGCCCGCTCTCGGTGCTCAGCGTGGTGCGCATGCGCAGCGGCACGCTCGGCCTCGTCACCACCGCCTGGCCCAGTGCCGCATCGGTCGGCGCCAGCACGGCGGCGAGCAGGCCGGCTCCGTACCAGCCGAGCTCGGGCAGCAGCCACAGTCCCGCCACCGCCCCCAGGCCGACCAGGAGCGGCAGGCCGATCGCCAGCATGCGCAAGGGGATCGCGAAGTCGCGCCGCAGCTCTCCGGCGTCGATCATCGCGGCGTCGCTGAACAGCACCAGGATGAGCGTCAGCTCGGCGAACAGGTGCACCACCTGCTCATTTCCCTCCATCCCGATCAGCCCCAAGCCTCCGGCGCCGAGCACCAGACCGCCGGCGGCGAAGAAGAGCGGTGGCGTGATCGGACTGGAGGCGAGCCGACGGGAGAGCAGTCCGTAGGCGAGCACGAGCAGGGCGATGGCGAGCACGGTCGGTGACGTCGAGGTTGGTTTCGGGAGGTGAGCAGGGCGGACTTCGCTTCGATCCTAGTCCGCAGAGCCAGCGCGGGGAGAGGGTGACGCCCGGTCCCGCACGAGGCCCACGAGACGATCTCGCATCCGGCGGCCAGGAGACGGCGAACGATGGTGCGACGGACAGCATGCGAGTTCGCTTCGAGAAGCAGAAGACGATCGGCGCCCCGTCGGCGCCGAAATCACGAATCCGAAAGGAAATAGAACCATGAAGAAACTGACCCGAATCCTCCTCCCCCTCCTCGTCCTCGGCCTGCTCGCCGTGCCGGCGATGGCCAACGACCACAGTGAACCGAAGGCCGACATCGTCGACACCGCGGTCGCCGCCGGCTCGTTCACCACTCTGGTCAAGGCGGTGCAGGCTGCCGGCCTCGTCGACACCCTGAAGAGCGAGGGCCCCTTCACCGTGTTCGCGCCGACCGACGAGGCGTTCGCCAAGCTGCCCGCCGGCACCCTCGAGGGTCTGCTCGCCGACACCGAGAAGCTCAAGCAGGTCCTGCTCTACCACGTGGTCGCCGGCAAGGTGATGGCGTCCGACGTCGGTGGCCTGAGCGAGGCCAAGACCGTGCAGGGCGGAACCCTGCCGATCGACACCTCCTACGGCGTCAAGATCGGTGGTGCCAAGGTCGTGAAGACGGACATCGAGACCTCGAACGGCGTCATCCACGTCATCGACACCGTTCTGGTTCCCTGACGTAGACCGATAGCGGTGAGGCCGGCGCGTCGCCCCAGGGGCTTTTCCCGAGCCCGGGTGGCGCGCCGGATGCGTTTGCGAGCCGAGGCCGTGACCGCGAGACGAGCACTTCCTCGTTCCCCTCTGCGCTTCATCACGACCACTCGACGTACCTGACATGACTCTGCTAGCACCGCCTCGCCTCGACACCGTTCGCCGGTCGCGAAGAGCTGCAGCGCCCGTCTCAGCCTCGTTGAACCGCGCCTCGCGAGCGGTTAGGGTGGACGGCAAAGTCGCTGCGGAGCCGCCGAGAACCGGCTCCGGTGTTCCCGGCCGTGCGACGTCGCCCGGAGTACCGGGAGGCGGCGAGGTCCGGAACGGAGCGCGGAACGCGGGTATGAGTGAAGTCGAGCAGCGCGAGGAAGGGCAGGCGGAGCTGACCGTCCTACAGCGCGTCGCGGCTGGCGATGCCAATGCCTTCCAGGAGTGCATCGACCGCTACAAGGGTCTGATCTGGTGGCTGGCCCGCAAGTGGACCTCCGGCGCCGGTGAAGACGCCGAGGACGTGGTCCAGGAGATCTTCGTCGACCTCTGGAAGAGCGCGGCGAAGTTCGATCCCAGTCGCGCCAGCGAATCGACCTTCGTCTCCATGATCTCGCGGCGCCGCCTGATCGACCGGCACCGCCGCACCTCGAGGCGACCGGTCGAAGAGGCGATCGACCCCCTCTTCGGTCTCACCGGTCTCAAGGCCGAGTCCGTCGAGGCTGGCGCCGAGATCGCCTTCGCCCGTCGCGCCATGCGCGGCCTCTCCAAGGAAGAGCGAGAGACTCTCGAACTCTCCGTTCACGTCGGAATGTCCCACTCCGAGATCGCCGACTACCTGGAGATGCCGCTCGGCTCGGTGAAGACCTACATCCGCCGCGCCCTGGCCAAGGTGCGTGGGCAGCTCGAGGCGGACGGCGTCTCCCAGGAGTCGGCGCCATGACCGCCCGCAACGCACCACAGGGTCCCGCCGCTCGGCGCGACTGGTTGGAGGCGCTGCTGGTCGAGGAGGCGACTCAGGGACTGTGTGCCGATCAGGCCGACGAGCTCGACCGGCTGGCTCGGGAGTGCGGCCTGAGCGAAGATGAGCGTCAGGTCTGGCAACACACTGCCGCCGTCTGTGAGCTGGCCTTCGCCAGCGAGCGCCTCGCCGGCCCGACCGGAAGCTCCACGACCGCCGCAACCGACGACGTCGTCGCCTTCCCCTCTTCCCTCGACTTGCGGCTGCAGCAGCTCGCGGCGAGTGCCGCGCAGCAACGACCGGTGGACGGATCTCGGCCGGACGACGGCGACGCCGGGTCGGGGGGGCGGGTGCTCGACTTCGCCCCGTCGACGCGGCCCTCCACCGACGCCGCCACGGCCGCAGAGCCCTCCCGATTCTCAAAACCCGCAGAACCGTTCGTGGGCGATCCGGCATCGTCGCCTGGGAGCGCGCTCGCCTGGACGATCGCCGCGGCGGCCTCCCTGATGTGCGCCGCAGCGATCTGGTGGGGCATCGAAGCGCGCACCGCGGGCGCCGGGACGACGTCCACCGACGGCACCGTCGATCTGGCTTCGGCCGGCGACGCCATCACCGTCGAGCTGGCGGCCACGCAGGATCCCGCGGCTGGCGGCGGAGCCACGGGAACGGTGCGCTGGAGCCCGGGACTGCAGACCGGGGTGATGCGCATCTCGGGCCTCGCGATCAACGATCCGGAGGTCTGGCAGTACCAGCTCTGGATCTTCGACGCCACGCGCGACGAGCGCTATCCGGTGGACGGCGGAGTCTTCGACATCCCGCGCTCGGGGATCGTCGAGATCCCGATCGAGGCCAAGATCGAGGTCGGTAAGCCGATCCTCTTCGCGATCACGGTCGAGCGACCGGGTGGCGTGGTGGTGTCGGACCGCGAGCGCATCGTGCTCGCAGCGCAGAGCGTCTGAGCGGCGGGGTTCGGCTCGCTGCCGCGGCGGCGACGCTCCCGAGCCACCCGTTCGTTGCTCGCGTACCGCGGACATCCGGCCCCGGCACGCTGGCGAAGCGCTCCTCGATACCACTCATCGAGGAGTCACCGATGCGCTCACACCGCCAGCCCGTCCCGAAGATCTCGGCCGCCGCGATCCACACGATCGTCCTCATCCTGTCGGCCGGCGCCCTGGCGGCAGCCGACTGGCCCGAATGGCGCGGCGCGTCGCGCGACGCCAGCACGCCGGGCGCGCCCTGGGCGGATTCGCTGTCCGGCCTCGAGGTCTCGTGGTCGGTCGACCTCGGCAAGGGCTATCCCGGCCCGGTGGTGCTCGGCAACCGGGTCTTCGTCGTCGAGACGGTGGATTCCCGCACCGAGCAGGCCCGCGCCCTCGACCGCAGCACCGGCGAAGAGCTGTGGCGGGCGTCCTGGCAGGGCAGCGGCAGCGTGCCGTTCTTCGCCCGCAAGAACGGCGATTGGGTGCGCTCGACGCCGGCCGTGGCGGAGGACGGGCTCTACGTCGGCGGCATGCAGGAGGTGCTGCGTCGGCTCGACCCGGCCACCGGCGAGCAGCTGTGGGCGGTCGATCTGCCGCAGCGTTTCGGCACCGGCGTGCCCGAGTTCGGTTTCGCCAGCTCGCCGCTGCTGGACGGCGACGGGGTCATCGTGCAGGCGGCCGACTCGGTGGTGCGCCTCGACCGTCGGACCGGCGAGACGGTGTGGCGCAGCCTCGCTTCAGCGGGATCGATCTTCGACAGCGGCGCCTTCTCGTCGCCGGTGATCGCCGAGCTCGCCGGCCGTCGCCAGCTCGTGGTGCAGACCCGTGAGGCGCTGCACGGCCTCGATCCGTTGGACGGCACCGAGCTGTGGCGTCGGGAGGTCCCGAACTTCCGGGGCATGAACATCCTCACCCCGGTGGTGGTCGACGCCCGTCGGGTGCTGACCAGCAGCTACCGCAACCGTACCCACCTGTTCGAGGTGCGGGCAGCGGCGACCGGCGGCGGTTTCGAGGTCGAGGAGATCTGGTCGCACAAGGCGCATGCCTACATGTCCTCTCCGGTGGTGCACCAGGGGCACGCCTACATCCACCTCGGCAACCGCCGGCTCACCTGCATCGCGCTGGACAGCGGCGAGACGCAGTGGACGTCGACACCGTTCGGCGAGTACTGGAGCGTCGCGCTGCGGGGCGACCGGCTGCTGGCGCTCGACTCGGACGGCACGCTGCTGCTGCTGCGGCTCGACTCCGAGGAGCTGGAGCTGCTCGATCGCCGCAGCGTGGTCGACGAGGAGTCCTGGGCGCATGTCGCGGTGGCCGGCGACCAGATCTTCGTGCGCGGCCTCGAGAGCCTCGTGGCGCTGAACTGGCCTCGCTCGTCTGCCGCCGATCCCGGCGCGGCCGCGACCTCGGACTGAGCCGGGCCGACAGCGGAGGGATGGCCTCCTCGACCGCCGGCTTCTAGGCCGGCTCCGAGACCTCGACCCTCCAAGGGTCGATCGGCAGCAGCTCGAGGTTGCGCTCGCTCTCGCGCGGGGTCTCACACCAGCGGTCGACGATCAGGTATTCGCCGGCCTCGAGGCTGAGCAGCGGATGGTGCCAGACGCCGCGCCGCAGCTGGATGCCCTGGCGACCGTCGGTGACGAAGGCGCGCAGAGTCCCGGCGGTCGGCCGCGACTCTCCCCCGTCCGGGATCTCCGCCACCACCACCAGGAAGCGGGTGCGGTCGAGCGGCACGAACGCCTGCGATCCGAGCGGATGGCGCTCGAGCAGGCGCAGCTCGGTCGGCAGCGGCGTGGCGGTGGCGCGGTAGAGGTGCAGGCTGGCGCGGTCGCCCTGGTCGAGCTCGACCTGGGCCAGGTCGGAGAACTTCTGCGATGTGCCCTGGTTGATCGACTCGCTGTCGCCGCGTGCCGCGATGACGTCGCCGAACGGCGCGAAGGCCTCCGGGGTCAACCGCCTCGGTGCGAGCGAGCGCGCAGCGGCGTTCGGCTCGTTCATCCACCGGTCTCCGGGCAGGGACGACCGAAGAGTCGCAGTCGACTGATGCCCCCGTCGGGGTGCATCTCGAGACGCACGTGGGTCACCGGCCCTTCGGTCGCGAGCAGCGCCGGGGACGAGTCGGCCGACAGATCGTGCTCGGCGTCGGGACGCAACAGGCAGCGCTCGACGAGCTCCGGCCAGGCGCTGCTCTCGGCGTCGCACTGCTGCTGGTCGGCCGCGGCCAGCCGGCGCGCTTCGCTGGCGCTGAGACGGGCCGCGCGCAGGACGCAGGAGTGCGGGTAGTTGCCCTTGAAGTGGGCGGTGTCGACGACGACACGATCGATCCGGCCGGGGCATCCCAACGCCAGCAACGCCCAGTCGAAGCCGGGGCCGCGTCGACGGCGGGTCTCCCAGCCGTCGCCCATGTCGACGCCGCGACCGGGCAGGATGAGGTTGGTCGCGGCGCCGAAGTGCTCGTCGCTGGCGGACACCACCTCGCCACCGTTCTCGAGCGCCACCAGGTCCACCAGATCACCACCGCCGTCGGTCTCCTCGCCGCCGCCGGCATCGTCGACGTCGAACGGGGTGCTGGTGGCCGGCCAGTCTCGGCGGGCGACACCGTAGGCGCGCAGCCGCGCGACGCCGCCGTCGGGGAAGATCTCGAGCCGCAGGTGGCTGACCGGCCTGAGCCCGTCGAGCTCGTGCCGATGACGGCTGTCGGGGCCGAGAGGGACACGGGGCAGCAGCTCGAACCAGGCGTCGGAATCGTCGTCGGGGCAGTGGTCGCAGAGCGCTCCCCAGACGATCGCGCTCTCCGGCTGGTTGCCGTTGAAGTGCGCGGTGTCGATGTCGAGGCCGAACAGACGCGCCGGCGCGCCGAGCTCGATGGTGCAGTGGTCGCTGCCGGGCTCGCGTCGCCGCCTGGTCTCCCAGCCGTCCATCCACTTGCCGTGCTCGTCGTAGCGGCCCGGCACGAAAATCGGATCCTGAGGCTGCAGCAGCCGTTCGGCCGCGCCGAAGAACTGGTCGTTGCAGCGCACCACCCGGGCTCCCAGTCGCGGCTGGGCGAGGTTCGGGTAGCGGCGCCAGAACGGCCATCCGGCGCGGGTCGGCGAAACCCCGGAGAGGTCTCTCGCGTCAGCTGCCACGGTAGGTCGAGTAGCCGTAGCGCGACAGCAGCAGCGGCACGTGGTAGTGCGCCTGATCCGCCGAGACGACGAAGCAGATGGCGACCTCCGGGAAGAACGCCTCTCCGCCGTTGCCGTTCTGCTTCAGGTAGTCGCCGGTGGAGAAGCGCAGGAGGTAGGTCCCCGAGGCGAGGCGCGCCGGCCCGAGCGTGCCCACCCGACCGTCCTCGTCGGTCGCGCCGCTGGCGAGCACCTCGCCGTCGGCCGACTCGAGCCTCACCGCGACGCCGCCGGCGGGCCGGCCGCGGGAGAGGTCGAGCACGTGGGTCGTCACGTGGCTCGTCGGTCGTCGTTGACTCATCGTGATGGGCCCGGTGACCGGTTCGTGGCCGGCTCCGGAGCCGTGCCGAGCAGTCGCTCCAGGCGCAGGAAGGTGATCTTACGCTGCTCCTCGCTGGCGTTCGCGAGCTCCTGGGCCGGAGTGTTGCCCAGCCGACGCTCGAGTGCGGCCAGCATCTCCTCCGCCGACCGGCCGCTGGCGCAGATCAGGAAGACGTGACCGAAACGGCGCTCGTACGCCTCGTTGCCCGCGGCCAGGCGGCGCAGCACCTCGGGGTCGGCGTCCCGGGCTCCAGACTGTTCGGCGCCAGCGAGATGCCGAGTCGCCCCGAAGCGCGAGCGCAGGGACTCCAGATCGCCGATCCTCGGGTGGGCCGCGAACGCCTGCCGCCAGTCGTCCTCGTCCAGCATGTCGAAGCAGCGCTCGCTGGCCGCAAACAGACACGAGGCGTCGGCCCAGAACGGGCCGGACGTCGGCGATCCGTCCCGATCGCCGGCCGCCAGGCGTAGCATGGCGTCGCGCCACGCCTGGGCGCCGCAGCACTCGTCCAGCGCCGTGCGCAGGTGCTCGGGTGCGTTCCGGAAGCGGCGCTCGAAGGCGGCGAAGCCGGGGTAGGACGAGGCCGTGCCAGCTCGCAGCCGCAGCGCGGCGCCCCGCGGCTCCGTCGCCGGGCCCCCTGCCGCCGTGAACACCGGCTCGCCGCCCAGGAAGGTGGCTTCGACCACTCCGTAGAGCTCACGATCCTCGTACGGGGTCAGGGCATGACGGTGGTGCAGGTCGGCGCCGCGCACGCGGAAGCGCTCCTCCGGTCGCCACACCACGAGGTCGGCGCGGGCGCCGACCTGCAGCATGCCGCGCTCGGCGATGCCGAGGAAGCGAGCCGGCCGTTCGCACAGCCACGCCGCCAGCTCGGCCGGCCGGTGGCCGCGCGCCCGGGCCGCCGTCCAGGTCGCCGGCAGCAGCAGCTGCAGCGAGGCGATGCCGCCCCAGGCGGCGGCGAAGTCGCCGCTGTCGAGGGCCTTCATGTCGGGAGGACAGGGCGAATGGTCGCTGGCGACGAAGTCGATGGTGCCATCGGCGAGGGCCGTCCAGAGCTCGGCGCGGTTGGCCGCCGAGCGGATCGGCGGGGCACACTTGAAACGCGTGTCGCCGACCTCGATCTGCGCCGCGTCGAAGCACAGGTAGTGGGGACAGGTCTCCACCGTGACCGGCACGCCCGCCGCCCGCCTCTCGCGCAGCAGATCGAGTGCGCTCGCGGCGCTGAGGTGCACGACGTGCACGGCGCAGCCGGTGCGGTGGCTGAGCTCACAGAGGCGCTCGATGGCGCGCACCTCGAGCGACTCTGGACGGCTGTGCAGGTAGGCGAAGTAGGGCTGCGGCGGCGGGCCGATCGCGGCGCCGGCAGCGTCGTCGTCGACCTCGCCGAGCCACTCGGCGTGCACGAGGAGCCGCTTCCCCAGGCCGGCGAGGATCCGCATCGTGCCTTCGAGGCGCGCCAGCTCGGCGGCCGGGAACTCAGCCAGGCCGGAGTCGCAGAGGAAGCACTTGAACGCGGCGGCGCCGGCACGCGAGAGGTCGCGTAGCAGGCCCGCGTCCTCCTGGTTCGCCGGCACCACCCCGGCGTACGGAGTCACGTCGACCAGCAGCTGGCCGGAGGTGGCGGCGAACTTGAGCTCGAGCGCGCGCGGCGTGACGCTCACCGGTGAGCTGTTCAGCGGCATGTCGGCGAGCAGGGTGATGCCGCCGGCCGCGGCGGCGCGGGTGGCATGGGCGAATCCCTCCCATGCGGTGCGGCCCGGCTCGTTGACGTGGCAGTGCACGTCGACGAGACCGGGCATCACCACCGCGGCGCCGAAGTCGACGATCGCACCGCCGGGCGCGGGATCACCGAGATCGCGGGCGCCGAGCGCCCCGTGCTCGGCGATGCGCACGATGCGTCCGTCACGCAGCAGCAGGTCGGCGGCGCGCTCTTCGCCGGCGACGCACACCCGACGGCTGCGCACGATGCGGACCGAACTCATCACACAACGATAGCTTCGGCAGCGCCCATCCGTTGGGTTACAGACGCGTTCGCCGATCGGCCACTCCCGGTGCGGTAGTGGCATGATGGAGCGTCAGGCTCCCCGACTCCCGCGCTGCGGGCCCGGATCCCGGAGAGCGATCGCTCACCCGGATCGACTGGCAGTCGCCGGAATCCAGCGACAATCGAGACGATCGACGATGTGCGCAGCCCCCAGACTCGAGCGCCACCGCTACGGCAAGCGGAGGGTGCGCCTGACCCATCTCGACCGTGGCGTGTCGCCGCACCGCTTCGCGGTCTGCACGGTCGACGTCGCTCTCGAGGGCGACTTCGCCGCCAGCTACACAGCCGGCGACAACCGCTCCGTGGTGGCGACGGACTCGATGAAGAACACCGTCTACGTGCTCGCCCGCGAGCACGGAGTCGACTCGATCGAGCGCTTCGCCAGCTTGCTGGCGGGGCACTTCGTCGATTCCTACGCTGCCGTCGACGCGGCGCTCATCGAGGTGCAGCAGGAGCGCTGGCAGCCCATCGAGGCGGGCGGCGAGGTGGCGGCGTCGGCGTTCTGGCGCGGCGGCTCCGAGCTGGCGCTGGCGAGCGCGCGCTGCAGCGCTGACGGCCTCGAGCTGCGCTGCGGTCTCGACCGGTTGCAGGTGGCCAAGACCTCCGACTCCGGGTTCTCCGACTTCCACCGCGATCGCTTCACCACCCTCGCTGACACCGAGGACCGCATCTTCGCCACCACGGTGTCGGCCGAGCTGCGCGGCACGGCTCTCGCAGCGAGCAGCGCCGCCGACGACCTGGCGCGGCGCGATGCCCTGCGCGCCGCACTGCTCGGGACCTTCGCCGCCCACCGCTCGCGTTCGGTGCAGGAGACCCTGCACGCGATGGGCACAGCGGTGCTCGATCGGCTCGCCGAGGTGGAGGCGGTGACCCTGCGGCTGCCGAACCAGCACCACCCGCTGGTCGACCTGACGCCGTTCGGCCTCGACAACCCGAATTGCGTTTTCGTCGGCACCGACGAGCCGTTCGGCGACATCGAGGCGACCCTGGTGCGATGAGGGCCGAGGCCGCGAGCGAGAGGAGACGAGTGGGTCCGGAACCCCACCCGCGGGATGCCGTGCGCGACCACCTGGTGCTGGCGGTCAACGGGCAGCTGCACCGGGTCGGTGGCGAGGCGGCCTTCGGCACCCTCTCCGACTTCCTGCGCCGCGATCGGCGCCTGATCGGGACCAAGATCGTCTGCTCGGAAGGAGACTGCGGCGCCTGCAGCGTGCTGGTCGGTGAGCCCCGCCGGTCGGAGGCCCCGTCGGTCGCGGACGGCGGAGGTGCGACAGCCGACGGGCTTTCCAGCGGCGCGCTGCGCTACCGCGCGATCGACTCGTGCATCGCCTTCCTGCACCAGCTCGACGGCTGCCACGTGATCACCGTGGAGGGGCTCGCCGGCCGCGCCGAAGCGCAGTCGCTCGCCGAGCTGCACCCGGTGCAGCGGTCGATGGTGGAGTGCTTCGGCTCCCAGTGCGGCTTCTGCACGCCGGGGTTCGTCATCGCGATCACCGATCTGCTCGCCGAACAGGATCGAACCGGCTCCGCCGAGCTCGACGACGAGGAGCTGCGTGTCGGCCTGGGCGGCAACCTCTGCCGCTGCACCGGCTACGCCCAGATCGTCGACGCGGTGCGCGAAGCGGAGCGGAGTGCACAGTCGCTGGCCCCGGCGGCCTGCGCCGACGAGCAGGCCCTCGCGGCGGTTCTCGGGCGCGCCTCGCGCGAGCCGGTGCGACTGGAGCACAGGGGTCGTGTGCTCGAGCTGCCGCGCGACGAGCAGCGCTTGCTGGCGGCGCGTGCGGCGCGCCCGGCGGCGCGCCTGGTCGCCGGCGGCACCGACCTGGGGGTGCGCTTCAACAAGGGACAGCTGTCGCCGAGCGAAGACGTGATCGACCTCGGTGGCGTGGCGGGCTTCGGTGGCGTGCGGCTGCTGGCCGCCGCGGCGGAGGACGCTGCGGCCGGCGGGCGCCTGGTCTGCGGCGCGACGGCGCGCTGGAGCGAGCTGCTCGACGCCATCGAGGGTCTGCCGTCGCTCGCCGACCTGCGGCAGGTGCTGCGCCGCTTCGGCGGGCCCCAGATCCGCAACCTCGGCACCGTCGGCGGCAACCTGGTCAACGCCTCGCCGATCGCCGACTCGCTGCCGTTCCTCTACGTCGCCTCGGCGCGCATCGAGCTGGTGTCGCAGCGCGGCGCGCGCTGGCTGCCGATCGAGCAGTTCTACCGCGGCTACAAGCAGCTCGATCTCGAACCGGACGAGCTCCTGCGCACGGTCGAGGTGCGCGTGCCCGATCCGGGGACCGGCGAACGGCTGCTCCTGCTCAAGGCCTCGCGCCGCCGCGATCTCGACATCTCGACCTTCACCGCGGCTTTGTGGATGCGTCTCGAGGGCGAACGGATCGACACCGTCCGGCTCGCTTTCGGCGGCGTCGGTCCCACCGTGTTGCGTCTGCCGCGCAGCGAGGAGTCGCTGCGTGGTCAGCGCCTCGAGATGGAGCGTTTCCGCATGGCGGGCGAGGTGGCGTCTTCGGAGATCCGCCCCATCTCCGACGTGCGCGGTGCCGCCGCCTACCGCCGTCTGCTGGCGCGTCAGGTGATGGAGTCGTTCTTCCGCCGTCTGCACGGCGAGCAGGAGGAGGTGGCCTGAGATGAAGCGCGACCTGGATCGGCCCGGCGGTAGCGCGACCCTCGGAGGCGACGCGGCGAGCAGCGCCGTCAGCTGGCCGAGGCGGCCCATCGCACGGCAGCCCGGTCAACCGCCGCACGACTCGGCGCTCGGCCACGTCCAGGGAAGTGCGCGCTACATCGACGACCTGCCGCTGCGTGAGGGCGAGCTGCGGATCGCGCTGGTCGGCGCGCCCTGCGCTCGCGGCCGCGTCACGCGGCTCGACCTCGACGCGGTGCGCGCGGCGCCGGGGGTCGTCGGCGTCTACACAGCGGCAGACCTCCCCGGCGCCAACCTCTGGGGGCCGATCTTCCACGACGAGCCGGTCCTCGCCGAGGAGGTCGTCGCCTACCTCGGGCAGCCGCTGGCGGTCGTCGCGGCGGACGACGAGCGCGATGCGAGGGCGGCGGCGGCCCTGGCGCGGGTGGAGGTCGAGGAGGAAGAGCCGGTGCTCACCATCGAGCAGGCGGTGGCCGCCGGCGAGTTCATCGGGCCGCAACGCCAGATCGCACGTGGCGACCTCGAGGCCGGCTGGGAGCGTGCCAGGCAGCGCATCGAGGGGCGTTTCGAGAGCAAGGGACAGGAGCAGTTCTACCTCGAGTCGCAGGCCGCCCTGGTGGTGCCGGAAGAGGGCGGCAGCCTGCTGGTCTACTCCTCGACCCAGAACCCCACCGAGATCCAGAAGGTGGTCGCCGACGCGCTCGGCTGGCGTCAGAGCCAGGTGGTCTGCGAGGTGCTGCGCATGGGCGGAGCCTTCGGCGGCAAGGAGACCCAGGCGGCGCTGCCGGCGGTCTTCGCGGCCCTGGTCGCCTTCCACACCCACCGTCCGGTGCGGGTGGTCTACGGCAAGGACGAGGACATGCTGCTCACCGGCAAGCGGCACGAGTTCCACACCGACTACCGGATTGGCTTCGACGAGCGCGGCCGCATCGTCGCCGCCGAGCTCGACGTGCGTTCGAACGGCGGCGCCTACGCCGACCTGTCGACCGCCGTGCTCGAGCGCTGCATGCTGCACCTGGACAACGCCTACCATCTGCCGGCGGTGCGCATCGGCGCCCGGGTGTGCCGCACGAATCTGCCGCCGAACACCGCCTTCCGAGGCTTCGGCGGTCCGCAGGGGATGGCGGTGATCGAGAGCTGCATGGAGGAGATCGCCGCGCGCCTCCGGCTCGACCCGCTCGACGTGCGGCGGGTCAACCTCTACCCGGCCGACGAGGCATCCGACGCAGCGCTGACCCCCTACGGTCAGCGGGTGCGCGGCAACCTCCTGCCGGAGATCTTCGATCGCCTCGAGCAGTCCTCGGACTACCGCCTCCGCCGGCGCGAGATCAGCCAGCACAATGCACGAACCGACGCTTGGGGTGAGCCGCCCTGCGTGCTGCGAGGCCTGTCCCTGGTTCCGGTCAAGTTCGGCATCTCGTTCACCAACAAGACGCTGAACCAGGCCAACGCCCTGGTCAACGTCTACACCGACGGCAGCGTGCAGGTGAGCACCGGCGCCACCGAGATGGGCCAGGGCGTCAACACCAAGCTGGCGATGATCGTCGCCCAGGAGTTCGGCATCGACCACCGGCGGGTGGTGGTGCGACCGACTTCGACCGAGAAGAACAACAACACCTCGCCCACCGCGGCGTCGGCCAGCACCGATCTCAACGGCGCCGCCGCGGTGAAGGCTTGTGCGGCGATCCGCGAGCGGTTGGCGGAGCTGGCATCGGGGCTGCTCGCGGGCTCCACGGACGGCCTGGCGCCGGCGCCGGAGCAGGTGGGCTTCGAAGGCGGAGCGGTGTTCGACCGCCGGGCTCCCGAGCGCCGGATCGACTTCGCCGAGCTGTGCCGGCGGGCGCACGTCGAGCGGATCGATCTCGGTGCGCGCTCCTTCTATGCCACACCCGGCATCGACTTCGACCGCGAGACCGGCAGAGGCTGTCCCTTCGCCTACTACACCACCGGCGCCTGCGTCGCCGAGGTGCGGGTCGACCGCCTGCTCGGAACGCTCGAGCTCGAGCGGCTCGACGTGCTGATGGACATCGGCAAGCCGATCCACCTGGCGATCGAGATGGGGCAGATCGTCGGCGGTCTGGTGCAGGGGATCGGCTGGGTCACCGGTGAGGAGCTGGTCTACGACGGCCGCGGCGAGCTGCTGACCACCTCGCCGACGACCTACAAGATCCCGGCCGCCAGCGACCTGCCCCGCGACCTGCGGGTCGAGATCCTCGACAACGATCTCAACCGACACAACGTGCGCAGCACCAAGGCGGTCGGCGAGCCGCCGCTGATGCTGGCGATCGCGGTGTGGACCGCGGTGCGCGACGCCCTCGGCGCGGCAGTGGCCCTCGGCGCGAGGCCTGGAGACCTGCGCATCCCGGCGACCCACGAGGAGATCGCGCGGACTCTCTCAGGTTGCTCTGTCGAGGAGTGGATCGCCGCTTCGTGAGCGCTCCGCCGGTCGACGTTCAGCGCCGATCGTCGGCGACTCGGCGCCGCAGGTACTCCTCGAAGATCGCTTCGGTGTAGGGGATGCCCGCTCGCTCGGCGAGATCCCTCATCTGAGCCTCGTTCTCGACCTGGCGCAGCTCGCGATCCAGTTTCGCGTCTTTACGGACGTGGCGGAGGAAGTGTTCGAGGTCGCGGGCACTCATCTGGACTCCTGTGAGGTCGTGGGCTGGACGCCCCGATGCCGGCCGCTGCGACTCGGCGTGCAGGGTCGCGGCGCCACGGCGCTGGCGTCATTCGGCGTCGAATGCGCGAACGGACGTCGTGCTAGCTTCGCCTTTCCCAACGTCCGCAGGAGATCAGACCTTCCGATGCCGACGCGAAGCGAAGCGATCGCACGGTTGACCGCCCCGGGTGAGCCGTTCGAGCTCGAGACGATCGAGCTCTACGGGCGGCCTTGCCGCTGGTTCAGGAACGGTCCGCAGACCCTGCGCGACCTCTACGCCGAGAACCGCAGCGACGAGACCTTCCTGGTCTACGAGGACGAGCGCTACACGTTCGAGCAGGCGTGGGCGATGGCCAGCCGCATCGGCGACCTGCTGGTGTACGAGCTCGGCGTGGTGCCGGGCGATCGGGTGGCGATCTCGATGCGCAACTACCCGGAGTGGATCTTCGCCTTCATGGCGACGACGTCGGTCGGGGCGATCGCGGTGGCGATGAACTCGCTGTGGCAGCCGGAGGAGATGGAGTACGGCCTGCGCGACAGCGGCGCCAAGGTGCTGTTCGCCGACCAGGAGCGGCTCGACCGCTTCGTGCAGATCGAGGGGGAGCTGGCTGTGCGCGTGGTCGCGGTGCGGCCGCGCGGCGCCCTGCCCGACGGCGCCAGAGAGCTCGGCGCGATGCTGGCGCGGCGGGCGCTGGAGGTGGGCGACAGCCCGGCGATGCCCGAGGTCGACGTCGCCCCCGAGGCCGACGCCACGATCCTCTACACCTCGGGCTCCACCGGCCATCCGAAGGGGGCGGTGAGCTGCCACCGCGCCATCCTCGCGGCGCTGCTCTCCTGGGAGCTCGACGGCCAGGCGAACCTGATCGAGAACGAGATGGAGGAGCCGCAGCTCGGCCACCAGCTCGCCACGTTGCTGGCGGTGCCGCTCTTCCACGCCACCGGTTCGCACGCGGTCTATCTCGCGTCGTACCGGTCGCAGCGCAAGATCGTCAGCATGTACAAGTGGGATCCGAGCCTCGCCGCGGAGCTGATCGAGCGCGAGAAGATCGTCAGCTTCGTGGCGCCGGCGGCGATGACTGGCGACCTCGTGCGGGTGGCCAGGGACTGCGGCCGCGACCTGAGCACGCTGCTCTCGGTCGGCGGCGGCGGTGCGCCCCGTGCCCCGGAGCAGGTGCGCCAGATCGAGCGCTCCTTCGCCAACGCCATGCCCGGCACCGGCTGGGGCATGACCGAGACCAACGCCATCGGCACCATCATCGGCGGCGAGCAGTACCTGGCGCGGCCGGCGAGCTCGGGCCGCTGCTCGGCGGTGCTCGAGATCCGCGTCGTCGACGAGCAGGGGCGCGAGCTGCCGTCCGGCCAGCGCGGCGAGCTGCAGGTGCGCGGCACCTCGATGATCCGCGGCTACTGGAACCGGCCCGACGCCGACGCCGAGACCTTCACCGACGGCGGCTGGCTGCGCACCGGCGACGTCGCCTACCTCGACGACGAGGGCTACGTCTTCATCGTCGACCGGATCAAGGACCTGGTGATCCGCGGCGGCGAGAACATCGGCTGCGGCGAGGTCGAGGCGGCCCTGCTCGAGCACCCGGACGTGGTCGAGGCCTGCGTCTATTCGGTGCCCGACGAGCGGCTCGGCGAGGAGGTCGGCGCCAGCGTGCACTGCCGCGCCACGGTCGACGAGGACGAGCTGCGCGCCTTCCTCGCCGAGCGCATCGCCCGCTTCAAGATCCCGCGCTACCTGCGCTTCGAGCCGGCGCCGCTGCCGCGCACCGCCTCGGGCAAGATCCTCAAGCGGCAGATCCGTCAGGAGGCGCTCAGCTCGATCGGGTGAGGGTGCGGCGGACTGCGGCGCCTGCCCGAGGGAGGCCCGCGTCGGGCCGTCGCTCGCGCGAGCGGGCCCGTCCGGTCGAGAGGCCCTGGCGTCGCCGACGGCGTGCACAGCCTGTCGCGGTTTTGCCCGGGTCGAGGTTCCCAGTGGCGTCGATTCCTCTGGCCGTGGGTCGCACGGCGGCCTACCGGCTCAGTAGAGGATCTTGGCCTCGAACGTCTTCCACTCCTCGAAGACCCTCCTGGCGTCCTCGAGCGGCAGGTGCCGCGACGGCAGCTTCTGCTCGGCGAGGGGGCGTCGGAGCTGGCGGTACAGCTCGGCGTCGTCGAAGTCGATCGCCGCGGCGTCCTCGCTGGTGTTGGCGTAGACCAGGCGGTCGAGCCGAGCCCAGTAGATCGCGCCGAGGCACATCGGGCACGGCTCGCAGCTGGCGAAGAGGGTGCAGCCGCGCAGCTCGAAGGTGCCGAGGTGCCTGCAGGCGGAGCGGATCGCCTCGACCTCGGCGTGCGCCGACGGGTCGTTGGCCGAGGTCACCCGGTTGAAGCCCTCGCCGACGATCTCGCCGCGCCGCGCCACCACGGCGCCGAACGGCCCGCCGGCGCCGCGGCGCATGCCCTGGCGCGACAGGTCGACGGCGCGTTGCAGCAGCTCGCGGTCGTGCCGATCGGTCGTTTCTCTCTCGGTGCTCATGTCGGATCGCTCGCTGGCGTCGAGGACCACCGCTCAGGCTCCGGGTGCAGGCGCCGGCGGCGCCGCCACCCGAGCTCGCTTCCCGTAGGATCGAAGGTGTGCCGGGTCGCCCGGCTGCGAGCCAAGGCAGAGCGAAGGAGGATGGACGCGATGGGTTGTCTCTCGTGGTTGCTGGTCGGACTGGTCGCCGGAGGTCTCGCCAAGCTGGTCTTTCCCGGTCGCGATCCCGGCGGCTGCATCGTAACCGTCCTCATCGGCATCGCTGGCGCGGCGCTCGGCGGCTACATCGGTACCTTCGCCGGCCTCGGCTCGGTGCAGGGATTCGACCTGCGCAGCCTGCTCCTGGCGGTGGTCGGCTCGCTCGTCGTGCTGGCGATCTACCGGCTGGTGTTCGGCGAGCCCAAGGCGAAGAAGAAGTCGGCCGGGGAGCGCAACAAGGGCTGACCCGCCGCCGGCTCCCGATCGGCTACGGACCGTGGGCGCGGGTGCCGACGGCCGGCGGCTCACCGGGCCGCGGCGAGCTCGACCACCACGTCGTAGTGGAAGCGCACGAAGCGGTAGAGCTCCTCCTCGAGGATGCGCTCCTGGTCGGAGTGGGCGCCGAAGCCCTTGGGGCCGTCCTCGACGTCGCGCACCGGGCCGATGCCGTAACTCTGGATGCCCCGAGCGCGCAGGAAGGCCATGTCGGTGGCGCCGGTCGACATCGACGGCAGGGTCGCGGTGTCGTAGTGCCGCGCCACCATGCGCTCGATGACCTCGAACGCCTCGGTGTTGAGGCGGGCGTCGCCGGAGCCGGGGCGGGTGGCGCGCTGACCGAGCGAGACCTCCACCGCGTCGTCGTCGATCACCGCGCGGACCTGGTCGAGGAAGCTCTCGATCTCCTCGTCGGGCAGGGCGCGGGTGTCGACCGAGGCGCGCGCCTCGGAGGGGATCACGTTGATCCGGTAGCCGGCGTCGAGGATGGTGGGTGAGAGCGACGTGCGCAGCATCGAGGCGTGGTGCGGCTCGTGCTCGCGGAAGTGCTCGTCGGCCTCCGCGATGCGCTCCGGATCGAGCACCGAGCGGTAGCGCTCGGCCGCCTCCGGATCGCGCGCCTCGACCAGCTCGGCCATGCGCTGGAAGTAGGCCGAGGTGGTCTCGTTGAGGCGCATCGGTGACGGCCAGTCGGCGATCTTCGCCACCGCCTTGGAGAGGCGGGCCACCGGGTTGCTCTGCAGCGGCACCGAGCCGTGACCGGCGACGCCGCGGGCGACGAGCTCGATGCGGAAGGGGAGCTTCTCGAGCGTCTGCACCGAGGCGAAGGAGATCTCGCCGCCCGAGCGCAGCACCGAGCCGCCCTCGGCGATGGCGTACTCGGCCTCGATCTCGCTCCAGTGCTGCTCCACCATGAAGGCGATGCCGACGTGGGTGTTGCCCTCCTCGCCGGCCTCGGCGAGGAAGATCACGTCGCGATCCAGCGGCACCTGCTGGCGCTTCAGCTCGAGCAGGATCATGAGGCCCGCGACGACGTTGTCCTTGTCGTCGACGGTGCCGCGACCGTAGATGTGGCCGTCCTTGCGCTCGGCGCTGAAGGGCCCGGCCGCCGTCCACTTGGCGGGGTCGACGTTCACCGTGTCGGTGTGCGCCATCACCAGCAGCGGCTGTTTCTTCCCCGAGCCTTCGAGCCGCGCCACCAGGTTGGGACGGTTCTCCTCGAGCGCGAAGATCTTCACAGGGATCCCCTCGCTCTCGAGGACGGTGCGCAGGTAGTCGACCACCTCCTTCTCGCCGCCCGGCGGCACCAGCGGCGGCGAGGTGCTGTCGCGCTGCACGATGGCCTGGAAGTGCTCGAGGATCTCCGGCTCGAGTGCCTCCCAGTCGGGCTGGGCGACGAGGGGAGCCGAAGCGGCCAGCGCCGCAGCGGTGACGGCGAGGCCGGCGAGCCGTTCGAAAGAGAGACGCCTTCGTCGGCCGTGGCCACTGGAACCGGTACGTCGTTCAGGCACTGGAATCTCCTCGCAGAGGCAACCAGCGCAGTCTAAACGCCGACTCCGCGAAGGTGCCGCTGAGTCGTCACACGCCGGTCTCTCCGAACGCACCGATCGCGAAGCGACCCGGCCTTCAGCCAAGCCCCTGGAGACGGCGACACCTCAGGGCGTGGTCGCGGACCACGCCGAGGTGTCCGCGCTTTCAAAGCCGTCCTCGAAGATGGGCAGGTCGAGGAAGTCCTCCATCATCTCGACGTACAGGCACCAGGTGACCATCTGGCCGGTCTCGCCGCCCTCGACGTCGCGCGCGGTCAGGGTCCAGTCGCCGACGCCGGTCTGGCCGTTCCACGCGGTGAGCGAGCTGTTGGGCCGTACCCTGCCGCCGATCGTCGGCGTGCCGCCGGCGCACTGGTCCTCGACCGGGAGCGCGGCGTCGCGGTCGAAGGTGGCGAGCACGTTGTTGCCGCTGCAGCCGAAGGTCGAGGCGGGCACCCCGGGCCGGTCCATCAGCAGCGCCCGACGACCGTCGTGCTCGAGCTCGAGCACCAGGTCGCCGACCCAGGAGTGGGTGACGAAGACGCTCGCCTTGACGTCGATCACCCGGTGGCCGAGGAAGACCCCCGGGACGCTGGCGAAGCTCACCGTCTGCGACCAGCCGTCCGCGTCGTCGTCGGGGATGGCGGCGAACGGCGACTGGCAGGTCTTGAACTCCCAGCGCTCGTGGGCGCCGATGTCGCACTCGGCGCCGCCGAGCTCGCGGTCGAGCAGCCTCTGATCGATGAAGGTGCAGCTCGCGGTCGCTGCGTCGATCAGCGGCGAGTCCTCGCGTGGCGCCATGGTGGGCAGGCCGTTGCGCGAGCTGTTGTCGCGCAGCGGCTGCAGGCGCGGATCGCCGGTGCTGCCGCCGGTGTTGCACGAGCCGTCGCCGTCCCAGGAGGAGCTGGCGTTGCGCGGCGAGTCGCAGTCGCCGCCGACGTTCAGGGCGACGACCGAGCTGCGCAGCGGCGTCCCGTTGGCGACGCTGCTGCCGCGCACGTAGCCGCCGGTGCCGGAGGTCGGCGCGGTGTTGCCGACGATCGTGGCGTTCCCGACTCTGCCCTGGTCGGTGGGGCCGTAGAAGCCGCCGCCGTCCTCGCTCGCCTCGTTGCCGGTGATCGTCACGTCGAAGCCGTCGAACACTCCGGCCGAGTAGATGGCGCCGCCGAGGCGCGCCTGGTTGCCCTGGAAGAGGGACGTGTTGACGATCGTGTCGTTCGCGCCCGCGCCCTCGAGGCAGAGGGCGCCGCCCCGATCGGCCTGGTTGTCCTCGAAGGCGGTCGAGCTGAAGCCGCCGCCGAAGGCAGTTCCGGTGTAGACGGCGCCGCCGCAGCCGGTCGCCTGGTTCCAGGCGAAGCGCGCCCGGCCGACGGTCAACTGCGTGGTGACGCCGAGAGAGCCCATCGCGTGCACGGCGCCGCCGTCGCCGGTGACGTTGCCGTGGCGCAGCGTCATGTCGCTCAGGAAGACGGCGCCATTGACGCCGACGGTGAGGTGGCGGCCGTCTGCCACGCCAGGAGTCGCGGCCGCCTGCCAGATCGTGACGTCGCGGCCGTTGCCCAGGATGGTGACGAACTTGTCGGTCACCACCCCCTGCTCGGTGTGCACGACCGGGAAGCCGATGTCGAGGAAGATCGAGTCGCCGTTGCTGGCCGCGGCCTCGGCGGCGGCGATGGTGGTGAAGTCGCAGCCCGAGGGGCACACGGTGAAGGTCGCCGCCGGCGCGGCGCCGGTCAGGGCGACAGCGAGGAGGGTCGTGAGCAACGTCACTCTCGAGAGTGGACGCCACCAAGGTGTCGTCGCCCCCGAGGCCGGTTCCCGTGACTCGCTCGCGACCGCGGGGACGATTGGTGGGAGTTTGTTCTCGACTCGCATGCGGACCTCCCGGGACCAGCCTGTGCGGGCCGGCGGAGATCGCCGGTCCGCTCGGTCCACGTGAAGACGCCGCAGGGGCGGCCAAGGCGAAATCCGACGGGAGAGCCGGTCAGGAGGCGGAGGCCTGTGCGCGGCAGCCCGGCGGCTGCTCGACGGGACATCGATGCCGCGCAGGTGCGGACGACGAGACGGGTGCGAAGTCTTGGATCCGATGGAGCGGGTGGTGGAAACGATGCCTGGCGGACGCCCGCCAGCGGCTCAGTCCTCCAGACCCCCGTCGAGCAGCTTGCCGTCCATGCCGGTGTTGAGGCGCGCCTCCTCGACCAGGCGGCGGGCCACCGGGCCGATCTCGTTGGGATCGGCGATCGGGTCGACGGTGGGGCCGCGGTTCCAGGCCTCGGCGACGGCGAGGAAGCGCCCCGAGGCCTCGAAGACGCGGCCGGTGACGTCGCGCGAGTCGCTGCTGCAGAGCCAGGTGACGATCGGCGCGATCCAGCGCGGCGAGCGCGCCTCGCGCAGCGCGTCGGTGATCTCGCCGGGCTGCAGGTCCTCGGTCATCCGGGTCAGCGCCCCGGGCGCGATGCAGTTGACGGTGACGCCGTAGCGCTTCAGCTCGCGCGCCGCGATGATGGTGAAGGCGGCGATGCCCGCCTTGGCGGCGCCGTAGTTGGTCTGGCCGACGTTGCCGTAGATGCCCGAGACCGACGAGGTGTTGACCAGGCGTGCGTCGGGGGTGCGGCCGGCCTTGCTCTCGGAGCGCCAGTAGGCGGCGGCGTGGTGGGCGGGGGCGAAGGTGCCCTTGAGGTGCACCCGGATCACCGCGTCCCACTCCGCCTCGGTCATGTTCACCAGCATGCGGTCGCGCAGGATGCCGGCGTTGTTGACCAGCGCGTCGAGGCGGCCGAAGGTCTCGACCGCCTGCCGCACCATCTCGGCGGCGGCCTGGAAGTCGGAGACGTCGGCTCCGTTGGCGATGGCCTCACCGCCGGCGGCCCGGATCTCCTCGACCACCTGCTGCGCTGGCCCGCGGTCGGCGCCGACGCCGTCGCGGGCGCCGCCGAGATCGTTGACCACCACCTTGGCTCCGTGTTCCGCCAGCATCAGGGCGTACTCGCGGCCGATGCCGCGGCCGGCGCCGGTGACGATCACCACCCGCTTCTCGCACAGTCGGGTCATCGCAAGGTCCTCCTCTCGCTGGCTAGCCGCGCCCGATCATCGGATCGAGCGCCGTTGGCGGAGCCGGGACCACGGACGATCCAAAGCTCCGGCCGGTCGTTCCGGCCTCGGTCGCGGTGCGCGACGGCACAGGGGCTCCCCGAGGGTCGGATCAGTCTAGACGAGACGGTGGAGGTTCCCTCGGTTTCTGAGGCGAATCGAGGTCTGGTGGCGGCCTCTTTCGACATTTTTTTGGAAAATCGCGTCGACTTTCCGGAGGCCGTCCGTCTCTATAGAACGAGAGCCGGGAGCCCAGCCGCCGCTCGCGCCCCAGCCAGTGGTCGCGCCCGGCGGCAGCAACCCGAGACTCGTGGGGGAAACCTCAGGGCGCTGCGCTTCCCGGTGCAGCGCCCTCTTTTTCTTCGTCGCGGGCTCCGGCCGAGTCCCGGCCGTCGTCAGTCTTCTGTGTCGCGCGGGTCCGCCCGGCCGGGCCGCTGTCGCGCTGCGCATCGACTTCTTCCTCCACCGGCTCGTGGATGCCGGGGAAGTAGAGCCTGAAGGTGGTGCCGACGCCCTCCTCGGACTCCAGCGACAGGGCGGCGCCGTGGGCACGCACGATGCCGAGAGTGGCGGCGAGGCCGAGGCCGCGGCCGTCCTCGCGGGTGGTGAAGAACGGATCGAAGACGCGCTCGCGGGTCCGTGCGTCCATGCCGACTCCGTCGTCGGCGACCTCGACGCAGACGTACCGTCCCCGCGGCAGCTCGAAGCCGACGACGAGGCCGCGGACGTTGTGGGGGTCGAACTCGACCAGCAGGGTGCTCAGCCGCACCGAACCGGGTCTTCCCTTCTGGGCGTGCGCTGCGTTGAGCAGCAGGTTGACGAGGATCTGGCGCAGCTGGCCGCTGTCACCCAGCACCTTGGGCAGATCGGCCGTGAGCGACTGCTCGAACGGGACCCGCTTGCCGATCACCGCTTCGAGCAGCGTCTCCATCTCGGCGGCGATGGTCGAGCAGTCGATGGCGTGCATCGAGGCGGGCGCCTGACCGGCGTACGCCATGATCTGGTCGGTCAGCTCGCTGCCGTGTCGGGTCGACTGGGCGATCTGGTCGAGGTGCAGCTTGACCGGCTCGTCGTCGTCCACCTTGAGCAGGCCGAGCTCGACGTGGCCCTTCATGATCGTCAGCAGGTTGTTGAAGTCGTGGGCGATGGCGCCGGCCACCATGCCCAGGCTCTGCAGCCTCTGGGCGTCGAACATGCGCCGTTCGAGCTGGCGCTGCTCCCGCTCGAGCTGCTTCGCCTCGGTGATGTCCTCGACCATCGCCAGCGCTCCGACGATGCGTTCGTCGGAATCGCGCAGCGGCTCGACCGAGATGCGGGTCACGGTCGCGCGGCCCCACGAGGAGGTGTGGTTCCACTCGTAGCCGAACGTCGACTCGCCGCGCTCGAGGCAGCGACGGAAGAGCGAACGCACCTCCTCGGCGCGCACGATGTTGCCGCGCAGCACGCTCTGGCCGACCAGCTCCTGGCTGCTGGTGGCGCCGAGGGTCTGGACCAGGCTGGAGTTGACGGTCTCGATCGTTCCGTCGCCGTCGCAGGCGAGGATGCCCACCGGCGCGGTGTGGATCAGCCGCCGCAGCCGGCGCTCGCTGAGGCGCAGGCGCTGGCGCTGCTCGTGCCGCTCGGTGATGTCCTGCAGCTCGGCGGCCATCGCCAGGTTGGAGCGTCCCCAGGGCAGCTCGTGCAGTCGGATCGCCAGGGTACGCCGGGGCTCCCGCCGGGTGCGCACCGTCATCGTGGAGTCGGCGCCGACCGCCCGCTCCAGGGCCTCGCGCACCAGGTCCTCGCTGAGCTCACCGGTCTCGTCCTCGAGATGCTGGGTCAGCAGGTCGAAGAGCACCGGCGAGCTCTCCAGGTCGAGATCGAGCAGCTGGTGCGCGGCACGGTTGGCGTACACGATGCGTCCGCCGCCGTCGCCGAGCACGATCGCGTCGAGGGTGCGGTCGACGATCTCGGGCAGCGTGTCGGGCAGCAGGTTGAAGATCTGCAGGCGGTAGATTCCCAGCACGAAGGCGATCGAGCCGAGCAGCGAGAGCGGCACGACGGGATCGAACGGCAGCGGCACGGGCGCCAGGGCGTAGGTCAGGGACCCGGCCGCCACGGCGGTTCCGATCGCCGCCAGCAGCAGGCAGCTGCGACGCTGGCTGTCGCGGTCGGTGGCGCGGGCGGCTGCCAGCAGCACGACGACCGCGGTGGTCATCTCGGCGGCGGCGAAGCCGGCGTGCACCCACCAGAGCGGCCGGTAGACGTTGCGTTCTCCGAGCACCGGCTCGAGCACCCAGCCGTGCAGCGGATTCGTCGCGACGAGCATGACGATCACGGCGGCGAGCGCGCCGGTGGTGTGGATCGTGGTCTCGATCGCCGCAGGCCGCAGGCCGACGCTGCCTAGCCGCAGCGCCAGCACCAGCCACGCCCAGCAGGCGAGGTGGATGCCGGCGTAGAGCAGGGTGATGCCGAGGAACTCGGCGGTGCGTCCGATCGGATCCCGGGTGATCAGGTCGCCGAGCAGGTAGAGCAGGCCGGCGGTGAGGATCAGCGGGATCTGCGGCCAGTAGGGCGCCGGCGGCCGGCGCACCAGGACGTAGGCAAACAGGGCCGAGAGACCTCCCGCCGTCAGGACGCTGAGCAGTTGGGTGGCGAGAGTCACCTCGGTCTGGTTCTCCTCGGAGGCTCCGGAGGAAAGAGGACCGCGCTCAGCACGACCGACGTCGAGCGCGCAGGGAGGACGGGAGGACCGCGAGCGGCCCGGAGCGGGCGAAGGGACGGAAGGGAACGCCCCCGGGCGCTGCGCCCGGAGGGATAGTTATAATAGTTTAACGAGAAAGAAAGGGATAGACAACGCGGAAGCCGTTCCTCGAGAGGGAGAACCAGCGTGGCGCTCCGGCCCTCGCCGGCTCAGGGGCAGGTCGCGAAGGCGGAGGTGTCGGTGACCGCGGGCGCGGCCTGTCCGAGCGGGTTGAAATAGGTCTCGCTCTCGCCGGTCTCCGAGTCGGTCACTCTCAGCGTGTACTCGACGTTGGTGGTCGCCGCGAAGAAGACCCAGAAGCGGTTGTTCAGGCCGCAGCCGTCGAGCACCTTGACCAGCATTTCGATGTTCTGCACGTCGAAGAACCAGAACAGGCCCGAGGTCTCCGAGCCCGAGAGGCCGATGGCGTTGCCCGGACCGCTGTCGAGCTCGAAGTCGGTCCAGTCGACCTCGACCTCGAAGCGGTCGCCGTCGTCGCCGCCGAGACAGAGGGTCCGCGGCCCGGGCAGGCAGTCGAACGGTTGCACCGGGGGATCGTCTGGCTCGACACCGATGCGGATCTCGAGGTCGAGCGCATCGACGCCCTCGCCGACCAGGTCGGCGATCAGCACCGCGAAGTCGCCCGCCCACGGCGTGCCCGAGTCCTCGAAGAAGAAGACGTCGATCGGGTTCGGGGTGCCGGGCCCGAAGTCGAGCACGTCGAAGACGGTGTTGTTGCGCCGCATGGTCAGCGTCGCCTGCTGCACCCCGGTGTTGGGGAAGTCGAGCGGATTGGCGCTGTTGAAGAAACCGAGGATCATCGCGCCGTCGGTGAGCGGCTGGCCGCCGCCGGTGAAGCCGTCCGGGAAGAGGTCCTCGCCGCCGCGCGAGAAGATCGAGATCTCGACGTCGACGGCGTTGCCGGAGGGACGCACCGAGACGCTCTCGGTGACCCGCGGCACGGTGCCGTCGACGAACGCCGGCTGTGACTCGGTCAGGCCGTCGAAGGTGACGGTGAGGTTGGGGTTCGCCGGGGCGTAGAGCGAGAACACCTGGCCGTTGCTGAGACCCTCACCGATGAACGGATCGTAGGTGGAGCCGGTGGGGGTCGAGACCGCGGCGCCGACCACCTGCGGATCGTCGCCGGCAGGAGCCTGGCGCGACCGCAGATCGAGGCCGGCGGGCACGCTCAGGCCGCGGCCGCCCCGGGTGCGTGGCGCCGCGCCGAGGCCGGCCGCCGCACTGCCGAGGTCGCCGCCGGTCGGGTCGAAACCGCTCAGCGCCGCCAGCTGGGCCAGCAGCTTCTCGGCCTCACGGCCGGCACGGTCGGCGATGGCGCCCGGCGAGAGATCGTTGGAGCCCGACCAGGCGGGATCGAAACGCCTCGCGAGCCGCATCCCGCTGCCCACCGTGGCGGCGCTGCAGGTGTCGAAGGCGTCGGTGTCGGTGACCGCGTCGGCCGGCTGGCCGAGCGGGTTGAAGTAGGTCTCGCTGTCGCCGGTGAGGCTGTCGGTCACCGTGACCGTGAACTCGACGTTGGTGGTGGCGGCGAAGAAGACCCAGAAGCGGCCGTTGAAGCCGCAGCCGTCGAGCACCTTGATCAGCAGCTCGAGGTTGTCGGGCTCGAAGAAGTACATCAACCCCGAGTCACCCGAGAGGGGGACCGACATGCCGTCTCCCACTGCGCCCTCGAAGTTCTCCCATTGCACGGAGACCTCGAAGCGGTCGTCGTTGAGGCACAGGGTCGTCGGCCCGTCGAAGCACGGTTCGACTCCCTCGCGCAGGGGCCAGCCGAGGTCCTCCATCAGCGCGGGGGTGACGATCGCCTCGCCGTCGCCGGTGTCGAACGGCTCCATCAGCTCGTTGGGGAAGAGCGAGGTGTCGAAGTGCGACACGGAGGAGCCGATCTCGAGCGGGTTGGGCGAGTACATGCGCACCCTGCCGGACGGGTGCACGCCGCTGACCAGGGGAAAGGCGTCCGCCAGCACCTGCGGCCCGTTCCACGTCAGGCTGCCGCCGGTCGCAGAGTTGCGGCGCTGGGTGTTGCTCATCACCGGCCAAGGCAGGTTCTGCTGGGTGTCGAACAGGAAGTTCGAGTAGACGTCGTCGAAGCCCTGGAACTTGGCTCCCGTGTTCAGGTTGACCAGCGAGAGGAAACCGAGGCCGTGGGCGATCTCGTGCAGCACCGTCTCGATGAAGTCGATCGCCTGGCCCGGAGCCTCGTTGATCCCGTAGTGCCAGCCGACACCGCCGAGGCAACCTGGGTCGGAGTCGAGGGCGTCGTTGAACTCGGCGACGATGTCGGGAGAGCCCGGGTCGAGATCGTCGGCGGCCAGTGTGTCGGCCAGAGCTCCCGTGTACCAGGTGTTGAAGAGCGGCGCGTTGGGGAAGTTGCCGAACACCGATTCCGGCCCGGCGCTGCCGAGCAGGGCGCTGTTGGCGTCGCAGTCGAGCTCCGGCATCGAGACGGAGATGACGATCGTCTCGTCGCTGTCGATCACCGATCCCCAGATGTCGGCGGCGATCTGGAAGGCGATCAGCCGTTGCTGACCGAGCGTCGTCCCCGGGTTTCCCGGCACCGGGCTGCGTGGAGTCGGATCGTTGAAGCCCTCGCCGGGCATGTCTTCGACGGCGAGCACGATCTCCGCCGCGGATGCGGTGGAGGCGGCGAGGACGGAGGTGGCGAGAACGGCAGTGGCGAAATAGCGTCGGAAGCTCACTGCTGCACCTCCTCGGCTCCCGGCACGACCTTCGCGGCCGGCGCGATCGGCCGGTGGTCGGTGGTGATCTCGCCGTCGGCACCGCGGCGGGCGTAGAGGCCCTGGCGGAAGCGGCCCTGCAGATCCACCTTCATCGTGCCGTCGGGCAGGGTCTCGACCTCGAGGCCCTCGTCGCTGAAGGCGAGCGGATCGGTGAAGGTCTCGGGCGTCTGCTTGTCCGGCGGAGGAGGCGGAACGAGGCGCAGGGTCGCCGGGTCGACGAAGGCGCGGCGGCCGGCCCGGCCTGTCGCCTCGGGTGCGGCGACAGGCCGCTCTACTGCCTCGGCTCCAACGGGTCTCGGCTCGGAGCCGTCGGCCGAGTCGCCACCTGCCTGTGTGGTGACAGGGGGGAGTCGGCCGTCGGCGCGTGTCTCCGGCGAGGCCGCTGCGCCGCCGCAGGCGAGGATCGCGAGGCAGGAAGAGGCGAGGAGGACTGCAGGCAACACCCGTCGAACGGCCATCTTTCACCCTCCGCAGGCCCCGTGCCGATGCGCCGCGATGCGGGATCGCGCGAGACCACTGTTGGCTGTCCGGCCAGTCTATCCGCAGCCACGTCCGGGAAATCGATGTCGTCTCGCCGCTGGCACGCGGCTGGCGGAGCTCAGCAATCCACCACCAGCAGCGCCGCGCTCTCGTCGGCCGCGACTGTGCAGGCCGGCGAGGCGAGTCGCTCGCCGGCCAGTGCGACGAGCGCCGGCGGATACGGGAAGCGCTGCGCCGGCGCCGTCCACAGCAGGTGGGTGATGCCGGCGCCGCGGGCGACCGCGGCGGCCTCGTCGGCGTCGGTGGCGGCGGCGAAGAGGGCGGAGATCTGCGACGCCTCGAAGAAACTGTCCGCCGCCACCTCGCGCTCGACGCCGTAACTCCGGTTGGTACCGAGCAGCAGCACCAGCGAGTCGGGCGGTGTGGCTTCGGCCACCCATTCGTGCCAGCTCGGCACCACCTGCTCACGCAGGGCCGCGCCGCCGCGCACGAGGTCACCCGCCAGGCGTGGAGCCTGGCGCAGGTAGACCCAACCGTCGGCCAGGAGCAGGGCCGTCGCGGCGAGCGCCAGCGGCGCAGCGAGCAGCGAGAGACGCCTCTCGGCCAGCAGCAGGGCGGCGCCGCGGCCGGCCGCCAGCGCCACCAGCGGCAGCGCCGGGATCAGCAGCCGCAGCTGCTGCGAGCTGAGCGCCCAGCCGGCGAAGAAGAGCAGCGCCACCGATGCGGCTCGGCGGGCGAGCGGATCACGCAGGCAGGCGAGCAGGGCGAGCGGCAGGCCGAGCCACCAGAGCGGCGTCAGCTCGCCGTCGAAGCGCTCGTAGCCGAGGCCGGCTTCGGTGAGCAGGCGCCACGGCAGCAGCAGGTAGTCGATCGGCTCGCGACCCATGCCGATCGAGCGGTTCCACTGGCGGTGCTGGTCGGCCAGCTCGGCGCTCCAGTTGGCGCCGCCGAACTGCTCCCAGAGCAGCGGGTAGACCGGATTGCCGGTCAGCCACCAGCTCTTGGCCAGCCAGGCGCCGAGCAGGAGCGCGATGGGTACGGCGATGCGCAGCAGCGTCGCGGTGAGATCCGGCGGATGACGGCGAACTCGTGTCGCGACCGCGACCGCGAGGAGCGCCGCGACGCCGACGAAGCCGTTCAGCTTCACCGTCGCCACGCCGGCCAGCAGGATCCCCAGGAGCAGAGCGCTGGACCGCGGGAACGATGCGGCGGTCCCGCTACCGCTGTCCGATCCGCCCGCTGCTGCGGAGAGCCCTCGCTCGAGCTCGAGGAACGCGGCGAACAGCAGCAGGGCGTAGGCGAGGTCGACGTACGGGATGCGCGCCTCGAACAGCACCACGGGGTTGGCGAGCACCAGGATCGCGGCGAAGACTCCGGCGACCCGGTGCGCGCCGGTCGCGGCCGCGGCCTCGCCGCCGGATGGACCCGTCGCCGCGCGTCCGGCCGCGACGGAGCGCGCGACCGCGACGAGCAGCGCCACGGTGAACGCCCAGTGCAGCAGGTTGGTGCCCTCGTGCCGTCCCAGGGCCAGCGCCTGGCCCCACACCAGCTGCACCGCGTGCGGCCAGTGGAAGTAGACGTTCCAGGGCTCCTCGTGGAAGCCTCCCGCGGCGAGCAGGCGCTCGGGGATGCGCAGGTGGTAGACGCCCGCGTCGTGGGCCACGTCGGGACGGTGGGCCTGGATCCAGAGCGCCGCGAGCACCAGCCAAATGGCCGCGAGGAGCAGGCACGAGGCGCCGCGACGAAGCCTTGCCAGCGCCTTGCGGGGCTCCCCGTCGGGCGTTCCTCTGAAGTCCCCTGCACTGCTCGTCGAGCTGGCGCGGGATGCCCTCCCTGTCGAGCGGCGCTGCTGCAGCCACCGGATCGCGGCGAACAGCGCCGCGGCCGCGGTCAGCGGTGCGACGACGGAGGCGCGGTAGAGGCCGAGCGCGGCGAGGGCGAAGAGCAGCGCGCTCCAGACGACGACGCCGACCGCGAGCGCCAGCGGAACGTCTCGGCGCCCGGCGGGGCCGGAGCGTCCGAGGCGCTGCAGGCAGAGCTGGCCGACCACCCACAGCGCGAGCACCAGGACGATCTGGATCGCGGTGTTGGTGAGCAGGGAGAGCACGGTGGGATCTCCGCGGCCGCGGACTCGGCGCGGACTCCGTGACAGCGGTCAGGCGACGCCGGCCTGCGAGCGCAGCCGGCGCACCGCCTCGACCATCTCGTCGACGGAGAGGTACTTGTCGCGCACCTTGCCGCGCTCGCTGCCCCGCGCCAGCTCGTCCTCGTCGAGGCGCTGCCAGTCCTCGAAGGTCACCACGTCGACGCCGCGCCGGGACAGCAGCGCGTCGACCGCCTCGCGGCTCGGCTCGGGAGCTCCTTCGCCGAGCGCGGGCACGTCCTCCAGCATCTTGGCGACGGTCGCCTGCGAGTCCGGGCCGTTGGTGCCGATCAGGCCGCTCGGCCCGCGCTTCGCCCAGCCGACGACGTACTGGCGTGGCACCACCGGACCGCCGGGCCCGTCGGTGATGCGTCCCTCGTCGTTGGGGAAGATGCCCCAGCGCTCGTGGAACGGCACCCCCTGCAGCGGCACACCTCGGTAGCCGACGGCCTTGAAGACGAGATCGACCTCGAGCGTCTCGTGCTCGCCGGTGCCCCGCGGCCGCGGTGTGCCGTCGCGATCCGCGGTGAGCTCGTTGCGCTCGATGCGCACCGCGGTGAGCTTGCCGCCTTCGCCGAGGAACTCGGTCGGCGAGACCAGGAAGCGACAGCAGATGCGGCGCTTCGCCGGAGAGCCGGAGGGAGTCTCGGCGCTCTTCTCGAGCAGGTACTCGACGTTCTTGCGGGCGCTCGGCGCCGCCGACTCGAGCCACTCGGCGCTCAGCGGATCGAGCCGGGCCTCGGCCGGTTCGACCACCAGCTCGGCGTGCTCCAGCTCGCCGAGCTCCTTGATCTCCTTGGGCGAGAACGCCGCCTGCGCCGGGCCGCGACGACCGAGGATGACGATCTCCTCGATGGTGCTGGCACGCAGCGCGTCGAGGGCGCCGTCGGTGATGTCGGTCTCCGCCAGCACGTCCAGGTCCTGCGACAGCACCCTGGCGACGTCCATCGCGACGTTGCCGTTGCCGACCACCGCGACGCGGCGGGCCCGGTCGAGGGCGAAGCTGCGATCCTGGAAGTCCGGATGGCCGTTGTACCAGCCGACGAACTCGGTGGCCGAGTGCACCCCCTCGAGCTCCTCGCCGGGCACGTTCATGCTGCGGTCGCTCTCGTTGCCCACCGCGTAGACGATCTGGTCGTAGTGGCGCAGCAGGTCGTCGACCGAGAGATCGCGTCCCACCATGACGTTGCCGAGGAAGCGGAAGCGCTCGTGCTCGGCGGTCTTGTTGTAGACCCGGATGACGTTCTTGATCTTCTGGTGGTCGGGAGCCACACCGCCGCGCACCAGACCGAATGGCGTCGGCAGGCGATCGAAGACGTCGACCTCCACCACCGGGTCGGCCTTGAGCAGCGCGCCGGCGGCGTAGAAGCCGCTCGGCCCCGAGCCGATGATGGCGACGCGCACGGGGCGCTCTTCGCTGCCGGGGCGTTGTGTCGCGTCGGGACCGGAAGCGGACTCTGGCTGCATCGGTGGGCTCTCCGCGGACCGCCGCCGGTGCGCTGCGATGCGCTCCGCGGCAGCTGGTTCGTTCGCGCGAAGCGCCGCTCCGTCGCGACGGGGTCGATGGGTGGGTTCGAAGGGCGCCGCGATCATAGCGGCAGCGTGACGGAGGGGTTCTGCCGCGGTCGACCGTGTGGCGACCTCACCCGCCTTGCTCGCCTCGGTCCTCGGTCCTCGGTCCTCGGTACCCTCGGCCCTCGGTACACTGCGGCGAACCGGTGAATTGACCCCGTGAGGCGCCGTCGGCGCCGGGAGGAGCCCGATGGTCGCAGGCGAAGGAGCCGAGTCGGCACGCAAGGACGCCGCAACGGCTGGACCGGAGACCGATGGCGCAGAAACGGGTGGCGCGGAGACGTCGGTGCGCGTCGCCGAGGCCGCTCTGCGTGAGGCCGTCGAGGTGATCTTCGTCGGCCTCGGACTCACCGCCGAGGACGCCGCCACCGTCGCCGACGCGCTGGTCGAAGCCGACCTGATGGGCGTCTCCTCGCACGGCGTCTCCAACTACATCCAGCTGATCTACGCCCCGGGCATCCGCGCCGGGCGGATCGAGGCCAGGCCGCGCCTCGAGGTGGTGCGCGAGACCCCGGTCTCGGCGGTGGTCGACGGCGGCGGCGGCATGGGACACGTGGTCGGCCGCTTCGCCATGGAGCTGGCGATCCGCAAGGCTTCGGAGGTCGGCATCGGCGCCGTCGCGGTGCTCGGCAGTCGCCACTACGGAGCGGCCGGCCACTACTCGCACATGGCTCTCGCCCACGACATGATCGGCCTGTCGCTGACCAACGCCGACAAGCTGGTGGTGCCGACCCACGGCAGCGAGTCGCGCCTCGGCACCAACCCGATCGCGGTCTCGATCCCGGCCGGCGACGAGGCGCCCTTCCATCTCGACATGGCCACCTCGACGGTGCCGCTGGGCAAGATCATGCTGGCCCGCCGCGCCGGTCAGCCGATCCCGCACGGTTGGGCGGCCGACGCCACCGGGCGCAGCACCACCGACGCCGCGGCGGCGTTCGAGGCGTTCCGTCTGCTGCCTCTCGGCGGCACCTACGAGCTCGGCAGCCACAAGGGCTACGGCCTGGCGATGCTGGTCGACATCCTCAGTGGGCTGCTCTCCGGGGCCGGAGTCGGCGCCGGCGGCGGTCTCGGCAACCAGGTCGGCCACTTCTTCGCCGCAGCGCGGCTCGACTGCTTCCGCGACCCGGACGAGTTCAAGCGGGAGATGGACGAGTTCCTGCGCCAGATGCGCGCCACGCCGCCGATCGAGGGCTCGGGCGAAGAGGTGATCTACGCCGGCGTCAAGGAGGCGGCGGCGCGCGCCGACTGCGCGGCCAACGGCATCCCGCTGCACCGCGACGTCGTCGCCTACCTCGACGGCCTCGCCGACGAGCTCGGCTCGACGGCGCCGCGGCTGGGCAGCGCGTGAGAGGAGCGTGACGGTGGACAGCGGCGTGCAGGTCGGCGGCGGAGGGTCCGAGACGACGGTGCGGGTCGAGCGCGACGGGCCGATCACCACCGTGATCCTCGACCGGCCCGAAGTGCGCAACGCGGTCGACAACCCGACGGCCGAGCGCCTCGCCGCCGCCTTCCGCGAGTTCGACGCCGACGACGAGGCTCAGGTGGCCGTCTTCCACGGTGCGCACGGTCACTTCTGCGCCGGCGCCGACCTCAAGGCGGTGGCGCGTGGCGAGCGCACCCGCCGCTACGACGCGGCGCGGGCGCGCGAGGGCGACGGGCCGATGGGGCCGACGCGGCTCGAGCTGAGCAAGCCGGTGATCGCCGCGGTCAGCGGTTACGCCGTCGCCGGCGGTCTCGAGCTGGCGCTGTGGTGCGATCTGCGGGTGGTCGAGGAGTCGGCGGTCTTCGGGGTCTACTGTCGCCGCTGGGGGGTGCCGCTGATCGACGGCGGCACCGTGCGCCTGCCGCGCCTGATCGGTCTGTCGCGGGCGCTCGATCTGATCCTCACCGGGCGCTCGCTGGGCGCCCGTGAGGCCGAGCGCATCGGCCTCGCCAACCGCGTCGTGCCCGACGGCGCCGCACGCCAGGCCGCCACCGAGCTGGCGCGCGAGCTGGTGCGTTTCCCCCAGCTCTGCCTGCGCACCGACCGCGCCTCGGCCTACGCCGCCTTCGAGGGCAGCGTCGGCGAGGCGATGCAGCGCGAGTTCCTCGCCGCGCTCGAGGTGCTCGAGAAGGAGACCGTCGCCGGCGCGAAACGCTTCGCCGAGGGCCGGGGTCGCGGCGGCAGTTTCGATGATCTGTAGCGCTGCGGTCGTCGCCCTGTTGTCGCTGTCGGGCGCCGCACAGCCCGAAGCCGCCAGCTCGGGGCAGCTGCTCTACGGTGGCGACCAGCACCTGCGCGCCGGCCGGGTCGAAGCCGCCCTCGAGGCCTACGATGCAGCGCTCGCCCAACGGCCCGAGCTCCTGCCGCAGCTCTGGCAGCGCGGCATCGCGCTCTACTACGCCGGACGGTGGGACGAGTGCACGGCGCAGTTCGAGGCCCACCGCACGGTGAACCCCGACGACGTCGAGAACGCCGCCTGGCACCTGCTCTGCGCGGCCCGTCGCGACGGTCTGGCGGCGGCGCGCCGGACGATGCTGCCGGTCGGTCCCGATCCGCGGCCGGCGCTGGCCGAGGTCTACGCCCTCTACGCCGGCCGGGGAAGCGCCGAGGAGGTGCTCGCCGCCGCCGAGGTCGCCGACCGTGGTGGTTCCTCGGCGAGGTTCTACGCTCACCTCTACATCGGCCTGCTGCGCGAAATCGAGGGCGCCGAAGACGAGGCGGAGACGCACCTCGCGAAGGCAGTGGAGCAGGAGTTCCCGCACTTCATGGGCGACGTGGCGCGCCTGCACCTCGATCGTCTGCGCGGCACCGCGGCGCGCGACTGAGCAGGGAAGCCCCATCGGCGGCGAGGCGTTGTCAGGACAGAGTCGCCCCTGCCCGGTCCTCAGAGACGAGATCACTGCCGTGTTCGACCTCACCTTCCGTGTCCCCGACAGCTTCCAGGCTCTGCTGCCCGAGGAGCTGAAGCAGTACGGCCCGGCGGTGGTCGCCGGGCTCGAGGCGTTCGTCGCGGCGCTGCCGCCCGAGCGCCGCGCCGCGGTGGTGCAGGACCTCTTCGCGCTCGGCGCCGGAGCGTCGGTCGAGGAGCAGCTGGTGGCGATCGCCCGCCGTTGCCCGACGCTGCACAAGCTGGGACAGATCCTCGCCCGCGATCCGCGTCTGCCCGAGTCGCTACGCTCGCTGCTGCGCGAGCTCGAGTCGCTGCCGGCGCGGCCGGTCGACGAGGAGCTGAGGCTCGGCATCCTCGAGCGCACCGCGAGCCCGCTCGGCGAGGTCGAGCTCGAGGCGAGCACTCTGGCCGAAGGCAGCGTCGCGGTGGTCGTCCCCTTCCGCTGGATCCGAGCGGTGAGCGGCTCGGTCGAAGAGGGCGTGTTCAAGGTCCACAAGCCCGGCGCCGTCGCGGCGATCGACGAGGAGCTCGACATCTGGCCCGAGGTCGGTGAGATCTTCGCCCGGGTCTGCGTCGATCAGGGCGTCGCAGCGCCCAACAGCGACGACCTGTTCGGAAGAATGCGCGAGGTGCTCGAACGGGAGGTCGACCTGGAGCGCGAGCGCGACAATCTGAAGGCAGCGGGCAAGGTGTTCCGCCGCGACCGGCGGGTGCGGGTGCCGCAGGTGCTGCCCCTGCGCGATCGCGGGCTGCTCGCGATGACCCGCCTGCATGGCGTGCCGCTCGGCGCCGCGACGCTGGACCGTGATGCGGCGCGGCGCACCGCCACGGAGCTGTTCGAGGCGCTGGTGCTGCGTCCTCTGCTGCAGGCGCGCGACATCGCCCTGGTGCACGGCGATCCGCACGCCGGCAACCTGATGGTGCTCGACGGCGAGCGCGGACTCGGGCTGCTCGACTGGAGCCTCGCCGCCGAGCTCAGCAAGGCCGAGCGGGTGCTGATCGTGCAGGCGGTGCTGGCCGGTCTGCTGCTCGACCGCCGCCGCCTCGAGCGCTCGATGACAGGGCTCGCCGAGGAGGTCGTCGACGGCGACGAGCTCCGCGCTGCGGTCGCCGCGGCGATCCGCAGCGTGCACCGCGGCCGGCTGCCGGGAGTCGGCTGGCTGATCGCGCTGATCGACGACCTGGTGCTGCGCGGCGCGGTGCGCTTCCCGCCGAATCTCCTGGTGCTGCGCAAGAGCTGGGTGGCGCTCGCCGGTGTGCTGCTCGAGCTCGACCCCGCCTTCTCGGTCGAGTCGGCGCTGGCGCGCCAGGTGGTGGCGCAGTCGCTGCGCGAGCTGCCGCGGCGCTGGCTGTCGCTGCCGTTCTCGCGCGGCTTCTCCAACCACCTGTCGAACTTCGATCTGCTGCGCATCACCGCATCGGGCCCCGCCTTCCTGCGCAACTTCTGGCGCGAGGTGATGGCCGAGTCGTGAAGGGTCGGGTCGTGGGCGTCGGCAACGCTCGAGTGCGAATCTCGTAGATTCGAGGACAGACTCTCCGCAATCGGCGCAGCGATCGGCACCGTTGCGCCGACCCGCGCCCATCCATCTCAGGAGGCCCGCATGGCCAACCCACCCAGAAGCCACTCTTCTCCGAAGCCCGTCGTGGTGATCGCGCTCTGCGCTGTCGTCGCCACCCTGACGATCGCCGCCGACTGGCCGCAGTTCCGGGGGCCAGAGCGCACCGGAGTCGGCGAAGCGACCGGTTTGGCCGACGCGTGGCCGGAGGGCGGGCCGCCGGTGCGTTGGCAGATCGAGACCCTGGGAGAGGGCTACGGCTCGGTGGCGGTGATGGACGACGTGCTCTACGTGCAGGGCACCGCGGGCGGCCAGAGTGTCGTCTTCGCGCTGTCCGCCGACGACGGCCGGACTCTGTGGCGGCGGGCGCTGGGTCCACGCCGCGACCAGGACCAGGGAGCGGGTCCACGCTCGACTCCGACTGTGGTCGGCGACGGTCTCTACGTGCTCAACGAGGCCGGTGAGCTCGCGTACCTCGATCGCCGTACCGGCGAGGGGCGCTGGCAGTTCAACATCCTCGAACGCTTCGACTCGAGCAACATTTACTGGAGCGTCAGCGAATCGCCGCTGGTCGACGCCGAGCGCGTGTACGTGATGCCGGGTGGGCGCGGCGGCAGCATCGCCGCGGTCGACCGCAAGACCGGCGAGACGGTCTGGCGCAGCAGGGAGCTCACCGACGCGGCGAGCTACTCGTCGCTGGTCTTCACCGAGGTCGGAGGGGTGCGGGCGATCGCCGGCTTCACCCAGGAGGCGGGCGTCGGGGTGAGGGCCTCGGACGGCAAGCTGCTGTGGCGCTACGAGGCGCCGGCGAACGGCACCGCCAACGCGGCGATGCCGGTGGCAGGGGACGGCCTGGTCTTCTACACCTCGTCGTACGGCGTCGGCGGCGGCGCGGTGCGGGTCGACGGCCAGGGTTCCAGCGAGGAGGCGTGGTTCCAGAGCAGCCTGCAGAATCATCACGGCGGCGTCGCCCTCTACGGCGACCACCTCTACGGCTTCTTCGGCCCGGCCCTGGGCTGCGTCGAGTTGGCCAGCGGCGAGATCGCGTGGCGGGCCCGCAGCGTCGGCAAGGGATCGCTGGCGATCGCCGACGGCAAGCTCTTCCTGCTCTCCGAGCGTCACCAGATGGGGCTCGCCGAGGCGACGCCCGAGGGCTACCGGGAAGGAGGCCGCTTCGAGATCGAGGATCGCGGTTGGCCGAGCTGGGCCTATCCGGTGGTCAGCGACGGCACTCTCTATGTCCGCAACTGGGATCAGTTGACCGCTTACGACGTGCGGGCCGAGGGCGCCGCAGGGAACCCGTGAAGGAGGCAGCCGCCATGAGACGTCACCATTCTCCGTTCCTGCGCTGCGACATCCTCGCCGCGGTGGTCGTGGTCGTGGCCTTCGCCGCGAGCGCCGCCGGCGCGCTGCCGGCGGTCTTCCGCATCGACACCGGCTACGTCTCGGGCATGGCCTCGCCGCACGACGAGACGGTCACCGCCTTCCTCGGCATCCCCTACGCGGCGCCTCCTCAGGGCGACCTGCGCTGGAAGCCGCCGCAACCGGCGAGGCCCTGGCCGGCTCTCTACGAGGCGATCGTCACCGGTCCGGCGTGTCCGCAGGCGCCCTATCCCGAGACCTCGATCTACGCCCGCTCGGCGACCGACGAGGAACAGAGCGAGGACTGCCTCTATCTCAACGTGTGGAGCGCCGCTGACGATCCAGAGGAGAAGCGCCCGGTGATGGTGTGGATCCACGGCGGCGCGCTGACCCGCGGATCGGGCGCGCTCCCGGTCTACGACGGTACCGCGCTGGCGAAGAAGGGTGTCGTGGTGGTGACGATCAACTACCGTCTGGGAGCTCTAGGCTTCCTCGCCCATCCGGCGCTGAGCGCCGAGTCGGAGCAGGGGGCCTCGGGCAACTACGGCGTGCTCGATCAGATCGCCGCCCTGCGCTGGGTGCAGCGCAACATCCAGAGCTTCGGCGGCGATCCGGGCAACGTGACGATCTTCGGCGAGTCGGCGGGCTCGTGGAGCGTCAACGCGCTGGTCGCCACGCCGCTGGCCAAGGGGCTCTTCCACCGCGCCATCGGCCAGAGCGGCGGCCTCTTCGGGTCGATGGCTGTGCTGCGGGGCGCCGAGGACGACGACAGCGCCGAGGCGGCGGGCGAGAAGTTCGCCGAGCGGGCCGGTGCCGCGACCCTGGCCGAGCTGCGCGCCGTTCCGGCCGACCGTCTGGTGCAGCTCGCCGGCGGTCCCGGCGCCTTCCAGACCCGTGGCGTCGTCGACGGCTGGGTCTTTCCGCGCGACGTGCGCTCGATCTTCGAGGCCGGCGAACAGGCGGCGGTGCCGCTGATTTTGGGCTCCAACGCCGACGAGGCGCCGAGTCTGCTCGGGCCGATCGGTCCACGCGAGATCTCGCAGCTGCGTGCCCTGCTCACCTCGCGCGGCATGAACGACGAGGAGGTCGACGAGCTGCTGGTGATCTACGGTGTCGAGAGCGACGACCTGGTGCTGCCGGCCTTCTACGAGCTGATGGGCGATCAGATGTTCACCTGGCAGATGCGCACCTGGGCCCGTGCCCACGCGTCGGCGAGCCAGCCGGTGTTCCTCTATCGCTTCACCCGGGTGCCGCCCGGTGAGGTGGGCGAACAGTACGGCGCCTACCACGCGGCGGAGATCGCCTACGTCTTCGACAACCTCGACCGGGTCCCCGGCACCGAGCCGGCGGCGCTCGACCGTGAGCTCGCCGACACCATCTCTGGCTACTGGACCGCCTTCGCGCGCAGCGGCGATCCGAACCACGAAGGGGCGCCGGAGTGGCCGCGCTACCAGGCGAGCAGCGACCGCCACCTCGAGCTCGGCGACGAGGTCCGCCCCGGTGAGGGGCTGTGCCGTGCCGCCTGCGACTGGATGGATCTGCGCTTCGAGCGGCAGAACGAAGCAGACGGGCAGGCGACACCTTCGGCCGGGGAGTGACCGGTCCTGCCGGCTCCGCGCTGCGGGTGCTGGCGCTCGAGCCCTACTTCGGCGGCAGCCACCGCGCCTTCCTCGAGCAGTGGACCGCGCACAGCCGACACGGGTTCGAGCTGCTGACCCTGCCGGCGCGGCACTGGAAGTGGCGCATGCGCCACGCCGCCGTGACCTTCGCCGCCGAGATCCGGGGGCGCGTCGATGGAGGAGGGCCTCCGCCCTGGGACATCGTCTTCGCGACCGACATGCTGTCGCTCGCCGAGCTGCGAGGCCTGGTGCCGCCGGCGATCGCGGCGCTGCCGACGGTGCTCTACTTCCACGAGAGCCAGCTCGACTATCCGGACCGCCGCCCCCACGACGGCGACCTGCACTTCGCCTTCACCAACCTGACCTCTGCGCTCGCTGCGGACGAGGTCTGGTTCAACTCGAACTTCCATCACGAGACCTTCCTCGACGGCGTGCATCGGCTGCTGCGCCGCATGCCCGAGCGGCGGCTCGACGACGAGGTCGAGCGGTTGCGCGCCCGCTGCCGGGTGGAGCCTCCAGGCGTCGAGCCGTCCTCCACCACGGCGTCCGGTGAAGCGGCGAAGCGTCGGGGCGAGGGGCCTCTGCACGTCGTGTGGGCGGCGCGCTGGGAGCACGACAAGCAACCGGAGACGTTCTTCCGCGCGGTCCGCGGGGCGCTAGCCGCCGGCGCCGAGCTGCGCCTCTCGGTGCTCGGCCAGGCCTTCCGCGATGTGCCGCAGTGCTTCGAGCAGGCGCGGCGGGAGCTCGCGGGCGTGGTGGTCGACTGGGGCTTCCAGCCGCGCCAGCGCTACCTCGAGATCCTCGCCGGCGCCGATGTCTTCGTGTCGACCGCCGGGCACGAGTTCTTCGGGCTGGCGGCGGTCGAGGCGATGGTGCGCGGCTGCGCTGTGCTGCTGCCGGATCGCCTCTCCTATCCCGAGCTGGTCGAGCGTGACGGTCGCTGGCTGTGGCGCGACGAGCAGGAGCTGGTGGCGAGGCTGATCGAGCTGGCAGGGCCGCGACCGGGCCGCGCCCGCGCCGCGGCCGACCGGCAGGCGGCGAGTCGCCTCGCCGGGTCCGCTGTCCGTCGTTTCGGCTGGCGGGCTCGCGCCCCGGCCCTCGACGCGGGGCTGGAGCGGGTGGCGCGATCGCTCACCGCAATAGGATGCAGCGATGCTGGTCCTGTTCCTGATCCTCGGGGTCGCGGTGGTCCTGCTCTTCGGTCTGACGAGAGCCACCTGGCTCTGCCTCGAAGAGCTGCGCGCCATCCGTCGTCGGCTCGAGGAAGCCGCTCCGCGTCCGCGGGGTGACGATCTCGCGGAGCGCTGACCGCCAGCTCCGGTCCGCTTCGTCCCTATCGTGCGGCCGGGCCAGTTCCGCGCCGTCGCGCGAGGCAGCGCTGCCAGTAGGGCACGCCGGCGAACCGTTCGGCCAGGAAATCGATCAGCAGGCGCACTCGGTGGGGCAGGAAGCGGCCCGGCGGCCAGATCGCCCAGATGTCGAGTTGCCGCCAGCGCACCGCGCCGAGCACGATCTGCAGCGCGCCGGTCTCGATCGCCTCGTGCACGATGAAGTCGGGCTCCAGGGCGATCCCCTGACCGGCGATCGCCGCCGAGGTCAGCAGCTCGCCGCTGCTGGCGCGTAGCTGCGAGCCCACCGCGACATCGTGCGCCCCGCCGTGCTCGTCGATCCAGGTCCACTGCCCGGGCCGGGCCGAGCGACTGTAGGTCAGGCAGCGGTGACCGGTCAGGTCCAACGGCGTCTTCGGCTCGCCGTGCTCGGCCAGATAGCGCGGTGAGGCGCACGCCACGTGCTCGGTGGTGGCGAGGCGGCGGGCGAGGAGGGACGAGTCCTCGAGCTCGGCGATGCGCACCGCCAGATCGAAGCCCTCGGCGAGGAGATCGACGCGGCGATCGTCCAGATCGAGGTCGAGCTCGACCCGCGGGTGCAGGGTCAGGAAGTCGCACAGCGCCGGTCCGAGGTGACGGTGGCCGAAGGTGTCCGGCGCGGCGAGGCGGATGCGTCCGACCGCTTCGTTCTGCTGGCTGAGCACCGACTGCTCCGCCTCGTCGAGGTCGTCGAGCAGCTGGCGGGCGCGCCGGTAGAGATCGTGCCCGGCGTCGGTCAGGCTCTGGGTGCGCGTGGTGCGCTGCAGCAGCTGCACCCCGAGCCGCGTCTCGAGGTCGCGCAGGCGCCGGCTGACCGCCGACTTGGCGATCTCGAGCTGGTCGGCGGCAGCGGTGATGCTGCCGGCGTCGACGATGCGCAGGAAGGTCTCGAGCTCGTTGAAGCGCCCCACGGGTTTTCCTCCGGTCGGCCCTCAGGTTGCAGGCTTGTTGCCGAAAGGAGAACGATATTTTCACAAGTTCGTGGTTTATCCGCAACAGGAGATCAGTCATCCTGACACCCGAATGGGCGGCCGCGACCCCGGCCGGATCCGTCGAGTGCCCCGCTGCCGAAGAGAGGAGGGAGCCCGGCCGCTCAGGTGTGAGGAGGTGCGGCTGTCGCCGTCTCGCCGCTCTCCAGCCGTCGGCCCACAGGCCCGCCGCGGAACGCCGCGAAGACACGAGAGCGCCCTCCGCCCGATGACCCACAGGAGAAACGAATGAGCTGGAACCAGTGCCCCGATCCCGACCTCGAGGTGGTGCGCGACGCTCCCGTCGAGACCGTCATCCTGCCGCGGGCGCGCGATCTCGGCGAGTTCGAGGTGCGCCGCGCGCTGCCGTCGAAGGAGAAGCAGATGATCGGGCCGTTCATCTTCTTCGACCAGATGGGCCCGGCCGAGTTCCTGGTCGGCCGCGGCATGGACGTGCGCCCGCATCCGCACATCGGCCTGTCGACGGTGACCTACCTCTTCCGCGGCCAGATCCAGCACCGCGATTCGCTCGGCACGCTCGAGGTGATCCGTCCTGGAGAGCTCAACTGGATGACGTCGGGTCAGGGCATCGTGCACTCGGAGCGCACCCCGCGAGAGGACCGCGCCGAGGGCCCGGACCTGTTCGGCATCCAGGCCTGGGTGGCGCTGCCCAGGGATGCCGAGGACACCCGACCCGCGTTCGAGCACTACGGCCGGGAGCGACTGCCGGAGATCGTCGAGCCGGGCGCCACGGTGCGGCTGATCGCAGGCGCGCTCTACGGCGAGACCTCACCGGTGCGCTGCCACAGCGACATGTTCTACGCCGAAGTGGTGCTCGCGGACGGCGCCCGCATCCCGCTGGCGCCCGACTACGACGAACGCGGCGTCTACGTGGTCGAGGGTGCAGTCGAGATCGCCGGCGACGTCTACGAGGCGGGGCGCCTGGTGGTGCTGCGCCCGGGCGACGAGGTGACTTTGCGCTCGCGCGGCGCCAGCCGCTGCATGTTCCTCGGCGGCGAGCCGATGGACGGGCCGCGCTACCTGTGGTGGAACTTCGTCGCCTCGACGCGCGACCGCATCGAGCAGGCGAAGAACGACTGGAAGCTCGGCCGCTTCGCGAAGGTGCCGGGAGACTCGGAGGAGTTCATCCCGCTGCCCGAGGACGACGCGAGGCTGCGGCGGCCCCCGAGCGAGCAGCCGGCGGCGGAGTGAACGGCAGAGAAGAACGGCACAGAGAACGGCAGAGAGAACGGCAGGGTGAACGAGTGACCGAGGGGCCCGAGAGAAGAGGCCCGAGCCACGAGACGACCCGAGGAGGGGACGAGACATGAGCACCAGCCAGCGTGAAGACCGCAGCGGCGCGCGAGAGGCCGCTTCCCGATCAGGCCACTCGGCACGGCAGGGCGAGCACCCCAGCCCGCCGCTCGGCGGCCTGCACCACGTCACCGCGATCGGCGGCGATGCGCGACGCAACGTCGACTTCTACACCCGGGTGCTGGGCCAGCGGCTGGTCAAGCGCACGGTGAACTTCGACGACCCGAGCACCCACCACCTCTACTACGGTGATGAGCGCGGCACCCCCGGCAGCATCATGACCTTCTTCCCCTGGCCGGGCTCGCGACGCGGCCGGCGCGGCGCCGGCCAGGTGGTGGTGACCTCCTACGGGGTGCCGCCGGGCTCGCTGGAGTGGTGGGAGGAGCATCTGCTGAGCCGTCAGGTCGCCGTCGAGCCGCTGGCGCGGCGCTTTGGTGAACGGACTTTGCGGCTGCTCGATCCGGACGGTCTTCTGCTCGAGCTGGTGGAGGTGGCGGGCCTCGAAGGAGCCGCGCCGTGGACCGGCGGCGGCATCGCCCCCGAGGTCGCGGTGCGCGGCTTCCGTGGCGTGACGGTGGCGACGGCCCCCGGCTCCGGCACCTCCTCCTTCGTCGAGCAGGTGATGGGCTTCGAGCCGGTCGCCGAGGAAGGCGGCACGAGGCGCCACCGCATCGCGCCCGCACCGGGTCACGGCCCCGCGTCTGTTCACGATCCGTTCGCCGCGGTGCTCGACGTCGAGACCAGCGAGGAGCACGGGCGCGGCGGCGCCGGTACGGTGCACCACGTCGCCTTCCGCATCGCCGACGACCCGGCGGAGCAGGCCTGGCGCAGCCACCTGCTGGCGAGCGGCGCCGCGGTCTCGCCGGTGATGGACCGGCAGTACTTCCACTCGATCTACTTCCGCGAGCCCGGTGGCGTGCTGTTCGAGATCGCCACCGACCCGCCGGGCTTCACCCTCGACGAGTCGGTCGAGGAGCTCGGCTCGGCGCTGCGACTGCCGCCGCAGTACGAGAGCCAGCGTGAACGCATCGAGCGCCTGCTGCCACCCCTGACAGAGGCGATGCCGGCGACGTCCCGCGACGAGAGGAGCTCGGCGTGAAGCTCGGCGTGCAAGGTGGATCGCGAACGTTCGAGCGGCTACCGCACAGCGATGCGGCGGCTCTGTTCGACGTCGAGGGAGGGGTGGTGCGGGAGGAGGTCGCCGCAGGCGGCGCCACCGCGTCACCGGTGGAGCCGGGAGTCGCCGCCGAGGCGGGACTCGCGCTGCTCCTGGTGCACGGGCGCGGCGGCAGCGCCGAGGACGCGCTCGAGCTCGGCCGCGCCCTGCGTCGGCTGCTGCCGACAGGCGCCCGAGGAGAGTCTTCACCGCTCTATGCGCCGCAGGCCGAGGCCGCTTCCTGGTACCCGAGCTCGTTCCTGGCGCCGCCGGAGCGCAACCAACCGTGGCTCCGGGGAGCGCTCGAGCTGCTCCGTCGCTCCTCGGCGCGGCTCGAGGGCCTCGGCTTCCCGCGCCGGCGGCAGATCGTCGCCGGCTTCTCGCAGGGCGCCTGCCTGGCCTGCGAGCTGGTGGGCCGCGAGGGCGGCCGTTGGGGAGGCCTGGTGGCGTTCACGGGGGCACTGCCGGGCCCTCTCGACGAGCCGCTGTCGGGCTACGGGCCGCCGGATCCCGAGGTGGAGCAGCCGTGGCTCGACGGCACGCCGGTGTTGCTCAGCAGCGGCGACCCCGACCCCCACGTACCGTTCTCGCGGGTCCGCGAGACGGCCAGCCTGCTCGAGCGGCTCGGTGCCGCGGTGACCGTGGACCGCTACCCCGGGCGACCGCACACAGTCCTCGCCGCCGAGCTGCAGCGGGCAGCCCAGGTGCTCTCGGTCTGAACGAACCCCGGCGGGTCGGCCCGGGACGGCTGGCGTTCCTGAAGGCGCCGCCGCTGCCGAAGGCTCAGCCGAGCACCGACTCCAGCGCCCCGCGCAGCATCGGGTGGCGGTGCTCGAAGCCGGCGTCGAGAAGACGCTGGGTGCTCAGTCGCGCGCTCGCGAGCAGCATCTCGTCGGCGGCCTCGCCGAGCACCAGCCGCAGACCGATCGCGGGAGCGGGGACGATCGTCGGCCGGTGCAACACCCGTCCCAGCTCGCTGGTGAATTCGGCGTTGGTCACCGGCTCGGCGCCCACCAGGTGGTAGGGCCCGTTCGTCGAGGCGTCGTCGATCAGCAGGAGGAACGCCGCCACCGCGTCCTCGAGCGTGATCCAGGGGAAGTACTGGTCGCCCGAGCCCAGCCTGCCGCCCATGCCGAGCTTGAAGATCGGCATCATGCGACCGAGCGCGCCGCCCCGACGGGAGAGCACCACCCCCAGTCGCGCGATCGCCACCCGGTCGCAGACGTCCTCGGCGGCGCCCGCGGCCGCTTCCCAGGCGCGGCAGACGTCGGCAAGGAAGCCGTCGCCGGGCAGCGACTGCTCGTGCAGCAGCTCGTCGCCGCGGTCGCCAAAGTAGCCCGAGGCCGAGGCGCAGACGAGCGCCGCCGGCGGCGCCTGCAGCTGCTCGAGGCTCTCCACCAGGCGTGCGGTGGCAGGACCGCGGCTGTCGAAGATGCGGCGCTTCTTCGCCGTGGTCCAACGACCGTCGGCGATGTTCTCTCCGGCGAGGTGGACCAGGGCGTCGAGGCGTTCGGCCTGCGCCGGCGCGATCAGGCCGCTGCCCGGATCCCAGCCGATCTCTCCCTCCTGCCGTGCCTGTCGCCGCACCAGCGGCAGCACCTCGTCGCCACGCTGCTCGAGGGCGTCGCGCAGCGCGCTCCCCACCAGGCCGCCGGCGCCGCTGACCGCGACGCGCAGGCGTCGTCGGTCCTGCTGGGGACGTCGATCCGATCGTTGCTGGGCGCCACTGTTCACTGAGTCTCTCCTCGAAGGACCCGAGCCGGCTCGACGTGAGCTGCCACGTCATCGGCTCGCGCTGCTCAGCCGGGGCAGGTGTCGAAGGCTCCGGTGTCCTGGATCGGTTCGAACGCCAGGCCCAACTGGTTGCGGTAGAGCCGCACCCGGCCGGTCTCGGTGTCGACGACCTTCAGCTCCACCTCGCGATCGGTGAGCCCGCCGGCGAACACCCAGAAGCGGTCGTTCAGCGAGCAGCCGTCGAGGACCTTGACCACCACTTCGACGTTCTCCGCCGCGAGGAAGGTGAAGTAGGCGGTGTCGTCGGTCAGGAGCGTCGCCTGCGCCAGGCCCGGCGGATCGCCGGCGGCGAGCACGAAGCCGAGCTCGGCGCGGAAGCGGCCCGAGCGCAGGCAGACCTGGGTGTCGCCCGCCATGCACACGCTCGGCTCCTCGTTGGGCGGGTCGTCGTCGTCATCATCGTCGTCATCGTCATCGTCGTCGTCACCACCGATCGGTGGATCGAGGGTCAGGTCGATCAGGGTGGCGCCGTCGCCCTGCGAGATCATCAGCGACGGGATGTCGATGGTGCCGCTGTCACCGCCCATGGTGATCACGCCAGGTTGGTTGTTGACCATCACCACCGCGATGGCGCCGGCGTTCTGTGCCGCCTGGATCTTGTCGACGAACAGGCACTCGCCGCGTTCGATGATCGCGATGCGACCCGAGAGGGCGCCGGGATTGTCGATGCCGGTGCAGGCGAGCGGCGGACGCGCCAGTGCGAACTCGCCGCTCGCCATCGTCGTCTGCACGTCCGGCCCGAAGGCGGCGGCGGCGGCGAGGAACTGCTGCGCCGCGGCCGACGGCGCGTCGACGCGCACGACGGGCTGATCGTCGAGCAGGTTGCGCGCCTGGCGGTTCGCCTGGTTGCCGTCCCAGGCGATCTCTCCCGTGCGCACCGCCGAGTCGCGGATCTGGCCCGGCGTCATCATCGCCCAGAGGCGCCGCAGCACGTTGTCGCGGGTGAACCAGGTGTAGACGTCCGGAAGACCCTGGAACAGCTCGCCGGTCTGCTCGTTCACCAGGTTCAGGAAGCCGAGCCCGTGGCCGATCTCGTGCAGCGCCGTGGAGACGAAGCTGATCTCGCCCGGGCCGACGACGCCGTCGAGTGAGTAGCCGAAGCCGGTGCCGGGACCGAGGCACTGCTGGTCGATGCGCGGGTTGAAGGTCACCTGGATATCGCCCCGATCGGGGTTCGGGCCGTTGCCGCTGAGGTCCTGTCCGGCGAGCGACTCCGCCAGAGCGCCCGGGTACCAGGTGTCGGGAAACTCCCCGAACGGGCTCTGGAAGACGAAGGTCGGCCCCGCCTGCGCCAGGGTGGCGCCGCCGGTGTCCGAGCACTCGAGCTCGTCGTCGAAGCGGACCTCGACCTCGATCGTCACGCTGCTGGTGACGACCTGCCCCCAGACCTGCAGCGCCTGCGCCAGCGCGGCGCGGCGGGGTTGGCCGAGGGTCGGGTGGTTGAATCCCTGCCCGCCGCCGTCGAGGTAGATCGGCACCAGCACCGCGCCGCCGCCGGTGGTCCATCCCATGTCGCGCAGCGCCCCGCTGGTGATGTCGACGCTGAGTGGCTGTGGTCGCACCGAGATGGACGGTTCCATCAGCAGGTTGGGGCTCGCGGTCAGGTCCCAGTGGGAGATCGACGATCCCGGCGAGAGCACCGGCGGGGCGTAGAGCAGGACCCGGCCGCGGCCGTCGGTGCCGGAGGGGCGGCTGGGGTCGGTGCCGACGGTGCCGATCAGCTGCGCCGAGGCGACCGAGGTCACGCCGAAGCACAGCGCGCAGGCCACGCCGAGCGCCAGGCTCAGCAGTCTGCGGCGGCAGGGCAGCCGGCGCGCGTTCACTGCAGCTCCAGGTCGGCGGCCCCCGACGGTGGCTCGGCGCGATGCGCCGGATGCCCGGCCGAGGAGCCCGGATGGATCTCGCGACAGAGCGGCGAGAGGGCGCCGTCCGGAGCCCTGTGGACGTGCAGGGCACCGAGGAAGGCTCCGTCGAGGAATGCGCCGCGGGTGCCGTCGGGCAGCTCGAAGAGCAGCGGCTGCGCCGGTCTGCGGCTGGCGGCGAGGGTCTGCCGCTGGATCTCCAGCGCTCGGCGCTGGAGCGGAGTCGGCTGCTCGCTCAGGGCTCCCGTCTGCGGATCGATCCAGACTCGCAGCCCGGCAGCCGCCGCCTCGCCGGGGCCTCTGTCGTCGCCTCCTGGCTGCGAGCGGCTCACGACCGGGCCGGCGCCGTCGGCGGTCTCGAGCTGAGCCGGAAGACGCGCCAGGAGCGAGGACGGCAGGAGCCCGGCCGCCGCCGCCGGGAGCTGTGCCGCCGCGGCGGCGAGGACCATGGTGATCATGGCCGCCGTTCGCCACCGGCCGCACGACCGGCGCGGCGGCGGCTCGCCGGGCTGAGGCGCGGTCGAGCGGATGACGGGCCGGTGTGCGGATGCAGTTCCGCTCACCCGGGCGCAGTGGCCGTCGAGCGGCTCTGCATCGTTGGCTGCGACGGCTGGCATGGCGAGACCTCCTCTGCCGGGAGCTGGCCCTTGCGACAGGTCTTGGGGTGGCGTCGCCTGTTGCGCGGTGGGCTTTTTGCATACACTATGCGACAGCCATCCCGAGATACGTTCGAAGAGATCCCGACCGCGCCTCGCTCGCAGCGAGCCGGCGCAGCGGCGACGCGGCTTTCCGCGATGCCGGGTCGGGCGGTCCCCCGTTCCGGGGGAGTCTCCTCAGATGCAATGAGTTGGATCAGTTCCAATTGATTGGTTCGACGAACCGTAGGTTCCCTTCTGCCTGTCCCTGAAACCCCACACTCCCAAGGAGACGAACGTGAGGAAGCTCTCGAGTCCCAGTAGGGCCCTGCTGACGGCCGCGCTGGCGCTGCTCGTCGCAGCGCTGCCGGTCTTCGGCGACGGCCAGGAAACCGGCGTCATCAGCGGAACGATCACCAGCCCGAGCGGTGAAGCGCTTCCGGGGGTGCAGGTCACCATCAACGGCGGGCGCGGCGATCAGGTCACCGTGACCGACGAGATCGGCGCCTACCGGTTCGCCCTGCTCCAACCGGGGCAGTACGCGGTACGCGCCGATCTCGAGGGCTTCCAGTCCGCCGAGACCACCGCCCAGGTCACCGGCGGCGGCAAGGCCCAGGTCGATCTCACTCTCGGCATGGCCACCAGCGAGACGATCACGGTCACCTCGGAAGCACCGATGGTCGACAAGTTCAACGTCACCGCCGGCGCCACCGTCACCTCGGAGATCGGCGAGCAGACCGCCGGCAGCACCCGCACCTACTACGGCGTGATCAACACCCTGCCGGGCGTCACCAACGACGCCGACAACCAGGACATCCAGCAGACCCGTCCGTCGGTGAACGGCGCCCACTGGGCCGACAACAACGTCTTCATCGACGGCGTCGACACCAGCTTCGCCCGCTTCGGCGGCTCGCGTGTGTTCATCCCCACCACGGCCACCACCGAGGTGACGATGGAGGCGGGTGGCTCCTCGGCCGAGTACGGCCGTTCGGCGGGATCGACCACCAACGTCATCGTCAAGGCCGGTACCAACAGCTTCCACGGCGACTTCCTGATCCAACGCCAGGAGGTCGACTGGGGCTCCGACTACGACTCGCACATCGAGCTCACCCAGCGCGAGGACTTCCCCAAGCCGGCCAACTTCTTCGAGCGCACCTCGTTCGAGGAGGAGGGCACCAGCACCGGCTACGAGGCCTCGCTCGGCGGTCCGCTGGCGCGCGACAAGGCCTGGTTCTTCGTCTCCTGGAGCGACTTCAGCACCAACGACCTCGACAAGGCGCTCAACGGCGACCCGGTCGACGTGTCGCTGAACACCGAGGCGCGGATCGCCAAGCTGAACTTCCAGCCCGGCACCTCGCACCAGATCGCCATCTCCTGGATCGACACCCCGGCCGACCGCATCTACTTCAACCCAGAGTCGAACGACTACTGGACGCCGACGCCGCACGTCGTCGACGGCAACCTCGGCACGCTGAGCTGGAACTGGTCCGCGACCAACAGCTACTTCGTCGAGGCCAAGGTCGCCACCCAGACCTCGGACGAGAACAAGTTCCTCGCCTGCGGCTCGCCGGACGTCAACGTCTGTCTGGAGCAGAAGCAGCAGGATCGCGGCCCCGACGGTGAGGGCCCGCTGCGCTTCCCGGCCAACCCGGCCGCCGGTCCGCACTGGCCGGGCAACAACTACCGTGTCTACCTCGACACCAACAACGACGGCGCCTGGAACAACGGCTGGATCCTCGACAACGGCTACGGCCTCAACGAGTTTCCGCGCGACCAGGCGAACCTGAGCGCGACCCAGTTCGTCGGCGCCAACCACGAGCTCAAGTACGGCATCGACTGGCAGGAGGTGGAGTGGCTGTCCGACGTGCAGCGTCCGGGCCTCTACAGCGGTCCCAACTTCAACGCCCTGACGCCGTTCGGCTACAGCAACGCGGTCGGCGCCCTCGGCTTCGAGCACTGCGGCGTGTTGCGCATCAGCGCCGCTACCGCGGCCGCCTTCGGAGTGCCGCAGGGCAGCGCCTGCATCTTCCGCGACTACAACGCTCCGTTCCTGCAGGCGCTCAAGGGCTCGGGCGACTCGCGCAACGAGGACCTGGCGTTGTACATCCGCGACCGCTTCACCGTCGGCGACCACTGGACGATGAACCTCGGCCTGCGCTACGAGGACACCGCCGGCTACAACGACGTCGACCGCGAGGTGTTCTCCGGCCAGCAGTTCTCGCCGCGCATCGCCATCACCTACGACCTCAAGGGTGACGGTCAGCAGCTGCTCAGCCTGAACACCGGCCGCTACTACGCCCAGCTCAACCAGCAGTTCACCAACGAGCATCTGCAGGATCTGTGGGGCGGCTACGAGGAGTACGAGGACTACCTGTTCTGCGACGCCCTCGACGTGGCCTTCTCGAACGTCTTCCTCGGCGGTGGCTGCCCGGCCGTCGGCTACAACTTCTTCTTCCGCCGCATCACCCCCGGCAAGATGTGGGACCTGGTGGACGAAGGGGTGTTCCAGTCGGACATCACGCCCTACTACAAGGACGAGATCATCCTCGGCTACGAGTGGCAGTTCAGCCGCAACTGGGCGCTCGACGTCAAGGGCATCTACTGGGAGCTCGGCGACATGATCGGCTCGACCATCCAGGCGGCGCCGGACGGTCAGCAGTTCAACTTCACCGCCAACTACAAGGACTACCCGCGCATCCTCGGGCAGTTCGGCATCGTGCCGCAGTCGGCGCTCGACAGCTTCCAGGAGGGCAGCAAGGAGTACCAGGCGCTGCAGATCCAGGTGAACCGGCGCTTCGCCGGCGGCTGGGCCTGGTTCAACAACGTCACCTTCTCGGAGGTCGAGACCACCGGCTCGGGCTCGTGGTGGAACAACACCAACAGCTCGTACGGCGAGAACCTGCACACGCTGCTCACCGCCGACAATCTGGCGACCTGCAACGGCAACCAGGTGGACCGCAACATCCCGGTCGACTGCAACGTGCTGCTGCCCTTCGTCGGACAGTCGGCGTCGACGATCAACCGTCTCGGCAAGGACTCGCTGATCGACCGGCCGGTGATCCTCAACTCGTTCGGTTTCAAGACCTGGCGGGTGGGCGGCAACCACGACATCACCCTGGGTGGCCATCTGAGCTTCCAGAGCGGTGTGCCGTGGGGCCGTAGCGAAGGCGTCAGCGCCATCGCGATCGACGGCAACAACGCCCGCGACAGCAGCATCGGTCTGCAGATCGAGCCGATCGGCACCCGCCGTCTCGACGACATCTACACCGTGAACGCCAACCTGGCGTGGGGCTTCCCGCTGTTCCGCGATCTGCGCGGCACGCTGCGGATGGAGATGCTCAACGTGACCGACCAGCAGGAGCAGATCAACGTCACCAGCCGCGGTGAGGTGCGCCCGGTGCGGCGCGACTTCCAGCGGCCGCGACAGATCCGCGCCAGCCTGGGCTTCCGCTTCTAGGACGCCAGGCATCGTGAGCGCCCCGCGTTCGGGCGGGGCGTGAACCGACGGCGGTGAGGCTTCGGCTTCACCGCCGTTCTTGTGTTCGTTTGCTCGAGTGGCGTCCGCGTCGTCTGAGGTGCGGTACGGAGCCAGACCGGGCTCTGGCGCCTCCACGAGCCGCGACACCTCCCCTCCCTCCCCCTTCAGGGGGAGGGCCGGGGTGGGGGTTTCCCCTTCATCCGGCTCGCTCCTCCAGGTGGAGGCCTAGGGGACGAGCGTCAGTCTTCGCAGGCTCGTCGACCGCTCCTGCGGCTCAGCTCGCTGGCGGCCGCTTCGGCGTGCGAGGTTCCAGCTATCCGGTGAGTTGAACCAGGGAACGTGTCGACCTCACCCGACGCCTGGATTCCCGCCTCCGCGCGAAAGGTCGAGAAGCGCTGCCGACTGGGGACGAGACGACACGACCGCTCGGGACGCCGAACCCGCGGCACTCCGCTGGCGCTCGCTTCGGCACCTGTGGGTGCCTCGGCGGTTGGTCGAGCGCGCGAGCTCGCCGACTCGGCTCACCAGTTCCCCCAACCCCTATCCCCTGACCCCTGACCCCTATCCCGGCAGCGACCAGCCGTCGCGATAGTCGGCCTTCAGGAAGCGGTCGGCGGCCTCGGAGCCGGCGCTGTTCTTCGCCGCGTCCCAGCGCACGATCTCGCGGCTGCGCACGGCCAGGTTGCCGAGCAGCGCCATCTCGGTGAGCGGGCCGGCGTGGGTGGCGATGTCGGAGCCGGACTTGCCGTTGCCCTTGCACGCCTCGGTCCACTCCTTGTAGATGCCTTCGGTGCGCGGGTACTTCTCTGGCACCGGCTCGGCTTCGACCTTCTCGGCGAGTGCCTTGGGGTACAGCTGCGGACGGTTGCCGTAGATGTCGGCGATCAGCAGGCCCTTGGAGCCGACGAACATCTGGCCGCTCACCAGCGTTGGCCACTCGTCGCCGTCGAACAGCGGATGGTTCGGCGGCGACAGCTCGCCGTCGCGCCACACCACGGTGATCGGTCCGCGACTCGCGGTGGCGGGGAACTCGTAGGTGATGCGGCAGGCCGCCGGCGCTGTCTCCTCGAACAGCTTGGTGGTCTCGGCGACCACCGTGGTGGGGCCGCGCAGGTCGTAGGTCCAGAAGCCGGCGTCCATCGAGTGGCAGGCGATGTCGCCCAGCGCGCCGGTGCCGAAGTCCCACCAGCCGCGCCAGTTGAACGGATGGTAGTAGTCGGGGTGGTAGGGGCGGTCCGGCGCGGGGCCGAGCCAGGACTGCCAGTCGACGTGGGCGGGCACCGCGTGCATCTCGGTGGGCCGCTCCAGAGCCTGCGGCCAGATCGGGCGGTTGGTCCAGTACTCGATGCGGTCGACGTCGCCGATCAGGCCCGCCTCGAGCCACTCGCGGATCAGCCGGGTGCCCTCGTCGGCATGCCCCTGGTTGCCCATCTGGGTGACGACGTCGCTGGCCGCGGCGGCCTTCATCAGCGCCTGGCACTCCTCGATGGTGCGGGTGAGCGGCTTCTGACAGAAGACGTGCTTGCCGCGTGCGATCGCCTCGAGGGCCTGGAAGGCGTGCAGGTGATCGGGGGTCGAGATGGTCACCGCATCGATGCCGGGCTCGGCGTCGAGCATCGCGCGGAAGTCGCCGTAGCGCGCCGCGTCGGGGAACAGCTCCACCGCCCGGGCGGCGCGCTTGAAGTCGATGTCGCACAGGGCGACGACGTTCTCGTGCTCGCAGCTGCTGATGTCGGTGTAGCCCTTGCCGCCAGCGCCGATCGCCGCGATGTTCAGGGTGTCGCTGGGTGCCTGGTAGCCGCGACCCAGCACCCTGCGCGGCACGATCGTCCAACCCAGCGCCGCGGCGCCGAGTCCGAGCACGGTGCGCCGGGAAGGACCGGTCGCCGCTCCAGCGGCGATCTGCGGTGGCGCGGTCTCGAGCGGGTCCTCGCACAGGGGTGCTTCGCAGCTCGTATCAATCGGCTCCTCGCGGCCTTGCTGCTCCTCGGGTACGTGCTTTCGGTTCTGCCGGGCCATCGGTGGTCTCCAGGTTGCGAGCGATCGGATTCGCGGTCAGGCGCGGGGCGCGCCGGTGGCGCGACTGCGCTGGTGGTCCGACGTCCACGCAGACGCCGGCCCTCTGGGCAAGGAGTTCGCTCGCTCCACGCGCGATCCCGATCGGGGTTCTGCAGGGGAGTGGGCGACGGGATCGTTCGAGACGATCTTGCGATGCGGTCTTTCGATGGGTGTAGATTCCCAGAAGCAGGGAGCCTCGGTCAAATGTGTCCCACCCAGCAGACGTCGATCGCCGCGACACGCGACCTCTTGCGAGGGGCGTCGCCGTCCGACGTGTGTGGCGGACCTGGGCCGGTGGTCGCGATCCTGCTCGCGCTGGTGGCGATCGCCACTGCCGGAACGCACCCGGCCACGGCTCAGGGTCTGCCGGATCGCTGCCACTGCGGTTACCTGGCGGTGCGCGGCGACGCGGTGATCGCGGAGCAGGCCTCGGACCGTCTCTACACACCGGCGTCGGTGCAGAAGGTGCTGGTGGCCACCGCGGCGATGCACCTGCTCGGGCCCGAGTACCGTGTCGCGACGGTGGTGCGCGGGCCCCAGCCCGACGACGACGGCCGGGTGCGAGGTGACCTGACGATCGTCGGGCGCGGCGACCCGACCTGGAACCGCAATCACTTCGAGCGCGACCCGAGGACGCCGCTCGAGCAGCTCGCCGAGGCGCTCTGGCAGCGAGGCGTGCGGCGGGTGCAGGGCGATCTCGTCATAGACGGCACGGCGTTCCCAGGGCGCGAGACGCCGCCAGACTGGCCGGTCGGCGACCTCTCCTTCCGCTACGGCGCGGTGCCGTCGGCCCTGGCGATCGACGCCAACACGGTGCCCCTCTCGATGCGGCCGGGCCGGCGTGTAGGCGACCCCGCGATCGTCTCGACCACGGCACCGATCGAGCTCTACAACCTCGCGGTCACCGCGCCGGCGCAGCGCCACGGCAAGGGCACCGTCGAGTTCCAGCTGCGTTGGGACCGCGCCGCGATCGTGGTGCGCGGTGAGTTCCCGATCAGTGAGCCGGCGTTCGACATCCGAGTCGCGGCGCCGCGGCCGCTGCAGCTGTTCGCCGACGCGATGGCCGAGGCGCTGCGTCGCCGCGGCATCGATCTCGACGGCGCCGTCCGCATCCTCGATCTCAACCAGGCCGCGGCGCAGACCGCCGACGAGATCGTGCTGGCACGGCTGATCTCGCCTGCGGCGGTCGAATGGCTGGAGCCGCTGCTGGCCGACAGCGACAACTGGTACGCGGAGATGATGCTGCGGGTGCTCGGCCTGGAGATCGCCGGCGCCGGTCGCCTCGACGCCGGGCTCGAGGTGCTCGGCGACTTCCTCGTCGACGTCGTTGGCGTCGACGAGGCCGACTTCGATCTCGACGACGGCTCCGGTCTGTCGCCGTTCAATCTGCTGGCACCGCGAGCGGTGGTCTCGGTGCTGCGCTGGGCGCGCCAGCAGGAGTGGTTCGCCGGCTTCGAGGTGGCTCTCGCCAGCGATCGGCAGGGCACCCTCAGCCGCTCCTGGGGAGCGGTTCCGCGGCTGCGGGCCAAGACCGGCAGCCTCACCCACGTGCAGACGCTCGCCGGCTACGACTACTCGATCTCCGGCGAGCCGATCGTCTTCGCGGTGTTCTCGAACGGTCGCGCGGTGCCGCGCCACGAGATGAAGCGGGACATCCTGGCCGAGCTGCGGCGGTGGAACCAGATCGTCACGACTCTCGACGCCGGTGTCGCGGCCGGGGGTACGACGCGGTGAGCCCGCGTTCCAGGAGCTCGGGGAAGGGCGTCGGCGCCCTCGGCACGTCGGCGGGTTTCCCGCGCGGGCCGGAGGAGGTCACCTGTTCCTGGCTCGCCGAGCGCATCGTGCCCGGAGGAGGGCTGCAACGTGTCGAGACCGAGCTGCTCGAGACCGACCGGTTGGGAGCCGACCAGGCCGGGATCTGCGTTCGCTTCGAGCTGCACTGGAACGGCGCCGACGCGGCCGCTCCGCAGGACGGCGGAGCCCGACCGGAGTCGGTGATCGGCAAGTTCGCTGCCGCCGACGAGGAGCGCCGCGCCGTCGGCCACGAGCGCTCGTGCTACGTGCGTGAGGTCGGCTTCTACCGACGACTGCGTGAGGACAGCGATCTGGCGACGCCGCGCTGCTACGCGGCGGAGCTCGCCGAGAACGAGATCGACAGCGTCGTCCTGCTCGAGGACCTGCGGCACTGCATCAGCGGCGACGTCCTCACCGGCTGCTCGGCGCAGGAGGCGCGTGTCGCGGTCGAACAGCTGGCGGCACTGCACGCGTCGTGGTGGCTGCGCGAGGAGCTGCTCGAGCACGACTGGCTCTCGGTACCCGACGACGAGCCGCAGGTGGGCCGGCGTGCGCAGCGCTACCGCGAGTCGCAGGAGGCCTTCTGCCAGCGCTTCGCCGGCAAGCTGAGCGAGCCGGTGTTCGAGCTGTTGCGCAGCCTCTCGCCGGCGCTCGGAGCGCCGTTGCACCCCGACTCCCCCTGGACGCTGCTGCACCGCGAGTACCGCTGCGACAACCTGCTGTTCGAGCCGGCTCGAGGCGGCTCGTCGCCGCGCGTCTTCGTCATCGACTGGCAGAGCTCGGGGCGTGGCGCCGGCGCCGCCGATCTCGCCTTCTTCCTCGGCGGCAGCCTGCGCACCTCCCTGCGCCGCAAGCACGAGCAGGGATTGGTGCAGCGCTACCACCGTGAGCTGCAGCGGCGTGGCGTCGAGGGCTACGACTTCGACGCCTGCTGGCGCGACTACCAGCTGGGGTCGATCGGCGCCCTGGTGCGTGCGGTGAACTCGGCGGTGCTGGGAGCGCCGAGCGAGCGTGCCGACGAGGTGTTCACGGCCCTCGTGCGGCGACATGCCGCGCACGCTCTCGACCTCGACGCGGAGCAGTTGCTGCGCAGCTTCTGAACCGCGGCTCTGAACCGCGGCGTAGCCCCGCGCCCGCTTTCAGCTCAGTCCAGCAGGCCGCTGAGCCAGTGCGCGACGTTGAGGGCGAGCTGCGCGTTCTGAGGCGCGTCCGGATCGTTCATCCCCATCACGAAGACCACCTCGCCGCGTCGTTCGAAGCGCTGGGCGGAGAACATCGCCGCCTCACCGAAGGCCGCCACCCGCCCCTCGCCGCGGCGCAGGGCGACGCCCTGCAGCATGCCGTCGGCGGGCAGCGTGGCGGTGCGCTCGCCGAGGCGACCGGCGCGCCGGGGGAGTCGCAGCACGCTACGTTCGGGCAGGGTCAGCAGGGGCGAGATCGTGCCCGGCGCCACACCGTGTACCCGAAAGGCCTGGCCTCCGAAGGTCGACACCGTGTCGATGCGTTCGTCGGCGGCACGACCGCGGGTGATCGGGTGCTCGCCCAGCCCGGCGTCGCGGGTGAAGGGCGGCAGCGGTCCGCTCTCGGTGGACGCGTAGGCGTTGCCGAAGAGCAGGCCGAACGCGCGCGCCAGCTCCTGCGCCGCGCCGGGGAACGGCATGTGGTCGGCGATCAGCCACAGCGCTCCGCCTGCCTCGACCCACCGCACGACCGCCTCGATCTCCTCGCGTTCGAAGGCCGGCGTGGTGGGCAGCCTCCAGCTGCGCAGGTCGTCGGGGTGCAGCGCGTTCGAGACCACCAGCAGGTCGTACGGTTGCAGCGTCTCGGCGCTCCAGGGTTGCCGCAGGCCCTCGACGACGTAGCCGTCGCGTCGCAGCAACCGGGCCAGCGGGGCATAGCGACCCTCGGCGGTGTGGTAGTTGGCGTGCGCGGCGTCGAACGCGACCCTCGGCCCGGCGCCCTCCTCCCACACCGGCTCTCCGACCTCGGGCTCGAAGTCGAGGTCGGAGACCGCGCGCAGACCGGAGCAGGCGGTGGCGACGGCGAGCAGCCCGATCGACGCGGTGGCGCGCCACCGCCACCGGAAGCCGGTCCGTCGACGAGAACCCTCGCCGGCGCCCGTCACTCGGCCCGACCCGGGCTCGCCGACGGTTCGCGGAGGACCACGGAACGGAACCACCAGGCGAGCGCCGCCAGGGTGGCGAGCCCGACGAGTGGAGCGGCCGGCCCTGCCCAGCCGGTGCCGAAGCCCTGCGGCGCCGAACCCGAGAAGAAGGCGATGCCCGCGAGCACGACACCGAACAGGCCGGTACCGCCGACCAGTCCCGAGCCGAGCAGCACGCCGCGCTCGCGGCGTCCCTCGGCCTCCGGTTCGCTGCGCGCCGAGCGCTCCGAGCTCCAGCGCAGCAGGCCGCCGAGGAAGACCGGGACCATCGTCGCCACGGGCAGGTAGACGCCGACCGCGAACGGCAGGCTCGGGATGCGGAAGAGCTCGGCGACGATGGCGATGCCGACCCCGATCGCCACCAGGGTCCAGGGCAGCGAGGCCTCGAGCACGCCTTCGATCACCAGCTTCATCAGGGTCGCCTGGGGCGCTGGCAGCTCGGTGGTGCCGAAGCCGTAGGAGGCGTCGAGCAGGATGATGGTCAGGCAGACGAAGGTCGCCGAGGTCAGCACACCGACGATCTCGCCGAGCTGTTGCCGTCGCGGCGTGGCACCGAGCAGGAAGCCCGTTTTGAGATCCTGCGACGTGTCGCCGGCGATCGACGCGGCGATCGCCACCACGCAGCCGACCGTCAGTGCCGTCGCCTTGCCCGAATCGCTGGTCCAGTCCATCAGGTAGAAGATGACGGAAGTGCCGAGCAGCGCGGCGATGGTCATGCCGCTGGTCGGGTTCGAGGTGACGCCGACCAGTCCGACGATGCGCGACGAAACGGTGACGAAGAAGAAGGCGAAGAGGATCACGAGGACCGCCGCCAGCACCCGGAATCCGAGGGTCAGGGTCGCGGCGGTCGAGCCGCCGAAGACGAAGGGGAGGAAAGACAGTGCGCAGAAGACCAGGAAGGCGCCGGCGAGCACGACGCCGAACGGCAGGTCGAGAGAGGTGCGGCTGGCGGCGGCCGGCCCGCCCGTGGTGTCGGACGTCGTCCCCTCGCCCGGCGACGGAGAAGCCTGCACCCGCTGCTTGAGGCTGCTCACCAGGGTACGGAAGCTGCGCGCCAGCGAGATCAGGCCTCCGGTCGCCACGGCCCCGGCGCCGATGTAGCGCACGTAGCGGGTCCACAGCTCCGAGGGACCCATCTCGGCGATCGTCTTCACCGTCTCGGGATACAGCGGCACGGTGCGCGCCTCGCCCCAGGTGGCGAGGATCGGCAGGATCACGAGCCACGAGAGCAGGCCGCCGCCGACCATCACCGCGGCGATGCGCGGACCGAGGATGAAGCCGACGCCGAAGAGGGCCGCCGACACCTCGGAACCGAGCTGGCTCTTCTTGAGCAGCGGGACGTTGAAGCTCACCTCTCCGGGGACCACCTTCGCCAACCCGGTGAGAGCCTTGAGCGCGGCTCCGGCGGCCAGCCCGAGGAAGACCGGACGGGCGCGGTTGCCGCCGCCCTGGGCCGCCACCAGGACCTCGGCGCAGGCGGTTCCTTCGGGGTAGGGCAAGCGACCGTGCTCGCCTTCGATCAGCACCCTGCGCAGCGGGATCATGAACAGCACCCCGAGCAGACCGCCGCACATCGCCAGCAGCGTCATCTGCAGCAGCGCCGGGTCCAGACCCCAGAGGAAGAGGGCCGGCAGGGTGAAGATGACGCCGGAAGCCACCGAGCTCGAGGCCGAACCGATGGTCTGGGCGGTGTTGGCTTCGAGGATCGAAGAGCTGTGCCCGGCGGCGCTGAGGGCCTTGAAGAAGGCGACGGTGAGCACCGCGACGGGGATCGAGGTCGAGATGGTGAGCCCGGAGCGCAGTCCCAGATAGGCGTTGGCGGCGCCGAACAGCACGCCGGAGACGATGCCGGCGACCACCGCCCGCAGGGTCATCTCGAGCGGAGACTGCCCGGCCGGCACGAACGAGGGATAGCTCTCGCCCGGCTCCAGCGGCCGGTAGGCGGCGGGGTCGAGGCCGGGCGCCTCGGGGTGGGACTCGGTCAGTGGCGGGGTCTTCATCTCTGGCACCGGAATCCTCGCGCGCTGCGCACCGTCCGCCGCCGCGAGCGTCGTGCGCTGGGCGAGGCCGTGAGTTCTTCGGCGGCGTGGGTGGGACCGGGCGCGGTCAGGCGCGGGCCACATCCAAACACTTGCCGGGAGTGTGGAAAGATCGACTGCATTCTGCCAAAACGCGACGTCGCGTCGATTCGTGCGGGGCGCGAAACGACAGGCGGGTCGATGCTCGTCCGCGGCGCTCCCCGGGCACCGCGGACCCCCCCCTGGTATCTGCCCTTCGACGAGGTCTGGAGATGAGCTGCAAGCTGTACCACTGCCAAGGGGCACGCTCGATGCGTCCCCTCTGGACGCTCGAGGAGATGGGGCTCGACTACGAGCTCGAGGTCCTGCCGTTCCCCCCCCGGGTGGCGCACAGGGAGTTCCTCGAAGTCAATCCGCTCGGCACCGTGCCCTACTTCGTCGACGGCGATGTGCGGATGACCGAGTCGAGCGGGATCTGCCACTACCTCGTCGAGCGCTACGGACCGACCTCTCTGCGTGTCGATCCGTCGGACCCCGAGTACGGCGCCTACCTCAACTGGCTCTACTACTCCGACGCCACGCTGACCTTCCCTCAGACCCTCTTCCTCCGCTACACGAGGCTCGAGCCCGAGGAGCGGCGCGTGCCGCAGGTGGCGGAGGACTACCGGCGCTGGTTCCTGGGTCGCCTGCGCGCCGTGGAGAGTGCCTGCGAGGGGCGCGAGTTCCTGGTCGCCGGACGACTGACGATCGCCGACATCGCGGTGGGGTACGGCCTGCACCTCGCCGCGTCGCTCGGGATCGACGAGCTGGGGCCGAACGCACGCCGCTACTTCGAGGGGCTGCAGGAGATCCCCAGCTACCAGCGGGCGGCCAAGCTCTGACCCTGGCCGGTCCGTGAGCCCTCAGGCCGGCTGGCAGCGTGGACAGGGTAGAGGCGACGCCCGGCCTGGTCCAGCTCGACGATCTCGGTGCCGCAGGTGCGGCACGGCCGGCCGGCGCGGGCGAAGACCTGGAAGCGGTCGCGGCGGCGCTTCCATCCGGCGGCCCTCAGCTCGCGGACCAGGGAATCCGGCACGGTCACTCCGCCGCTGCGGTACGAGCGCCGGGTGAGGTCGAGCACGGCGCCGGCGAGAGCGTGCAGCCGCTCGTCGTCGAGGTCCTTCGGGCGGGCCTCCGGTCGCACCCGGGCGACGTGCAGTATCTCCGAGCGCAGGTAGTTGTGAGGGGCTTGCTGGAGAAGTCTTACGGGCCTCGTTTCGAGCGCCGCCCCGCTCAGATCCTGTGGCGCGCGAGCGATCGCAATGCGGTGCCATTGTAGAGGGAGCGCAACGCAGGAGATGGCGGGGCGCCGTCGAAACCCAAAGGGCGCGGGGGTTTGCGCCGCCTGGCGGTACAGGTCCTCCTCGACGATGAACACCGCATCGCCTGCGTCGTTCCCGCACCACCAGACGACGCAGATCCCCGCGCGAGGCTCCGCAGGACTTCTTCAGCAAGCCCCTTGCCCCGCGATGCACGACTGGTCGAGCAGCAGGCCGGCGAGACGGCGTCGCCGGAAGGTGCGACTGGCGAATCGATCCGCGATCTCCTCCACCGTCGTCTGCGCCCACAACGGATCGGGACCGAGACCACGGAGGTACGGATGGACGGCGAGCTCTTCGCTGTCGAGCAGGTCGACGTCGGTCGCCGAGTAGAGCAGCGCCGAGCGGTGTTCGGTGCGTAGGGCGACACGCAGCCGACGATTCGTCTTCGGATCGGCGTCCGGTGCGGCGATGCGCCAACGGCCGTAGAGCTGGTTGTGGCTGTAGAGCACCTTCCCCGCGGAGAAGTGGGTCAGCATCGCCTTGCCGTGGGTGTCGACCCGGGTCACCTGCTGGCCGACGAGCTGCGCCGCGCTGGCCCGCAGATCTTCGAAGTGCAACTCGACCGCGACCAGCTCCCGGTCCGCCACCGCCTTCTCGACGCGGTCCGCGGCTCTGCGGATCTCCGGTCCCTCGGGCATCGATTCGCGGCTCAGGCGGCGGCGCGACGGTCGATGCCGAGGTCGCAGAGCACCGTCGCCGCCGTCTTGCGCCCGGAGACCAGGGCGCCCTGGATCGACGCGGTCTCGAGGTGATCGCCGGCGACGAAGAATGCTCCGCGTCGCGGAGCACGACCGGGGCGCAGCTCGCCCAGGCCCTGTGTCGGCAGCGCATAGTCGACGCGCGTCACGTCGACGGTGCGCCAGCCGCGCGTCATCTCGCCGAACCACTCGCCGAGCTGCTCGTGTACCGCCGCCGCGAGGCGATCGGGATCGAACTCGGCGGTGCGGCGCTCGTCGAGCACCGTGACCGAGATCAGGTTTCGACCCGGCGGTGCGTAGCCGGCACTCAGCAGGCTGGGCGCGCAGAGTGAGTTGATCGTCGCGTCGGGCCAGCGCTGCAGATCTCTGCGACGTTGTCCGTTGAGCACCAACGAGGCTCCGATCGCCGGCGCCGCGGGTGCGTCGAGGTAGACGCAGGAGACTCCTCTCGATCGGCGAGCCAGGTCACCGGGGTCGCGCCCTCGGGGGCTGGCGAGGTCCGGCCAGTCACCGGACTGCAGCAGGTACTGGGTGACCGGTTCCTCACAGGCCAGCACCACGGCCCGTGCCGTATGCACTTCGCCGTCCACGGTCTCGATCCGGTCGGGCCACACCCTGCGCACGGCGAGGCCGGTGCGCAGCGAGTCCTGCGGCAGCTCGCTCGCCAGCTGCCGTGGAATCTGCTCCATCCCCGCCGCCGGCAGCGCAGCGGATCCACGGGCGAACTGACGGAAGAGCAGCCGGAACCAGCGGCTCGACGTCTCGAGGGAGGATTCCAGGTAGACACCGCCGTAGAAGGGCTCGAAGAAGCGCTCGATCAGCTGCGCCGAGAAGCCCTGCGATTCCAGCTCCTCCCTGGTCGTGTGCTCTGTCGCCGCCAGGATCTCGCCTACCGGCTGGCGCAGCACCCGGTGGCGCAGGCGCGCGATGCGCAGCTTGTCCAGGCAGCTGCCGATCGGGGCGAGCAGGGTCGAGACCACCTTCGACGGGCGACGGAACGGATCCGAGACCGGATGCATGCGCCGGCCGAGACGAACCAGCGCGCCCGGCTCGAACGAGCGCAGATCGAGACGCTCGAGGTCGAGTTGGCGGCGTGCCTCCGGGTACGCGGTGTTCAGCACCTGGAAGCCGCGGTCGAGCAGGAAGCCGTCGCGCAGATCGGTGCGCACCCGCCCACCGACCCGATCGGCGCGTTCGAAGACGCGGACCGCGACGCCGGCGCGGTGCAGGGTGCGGGCGCACGTCAGACCGGCGAGGCCGCCGCCGACGACGATCACCGGCGGGTTCGGGGCGGGGTCGCGCTGGGGAGACGGTGGATCGGAGGGGCTCTTGTCGGGGCGCATGGGGCTCTGCGCGGCGCGGGTCGGGCAGTGGAGGTCTGCGGCGGACGGACCGCGCCAGCTCGCCCGACAGGGGGCCGCGCAGCGTTTGGGGACTTTCGTGGCGGCCGGGCTTCAGGATGTGGCGATCTGGAGAGTCCTCCAGCCACTGGGCCACTGGGCCACTGGGTCACTGGGTCACTGGGTCACTGTGTCCACGGCGGACCGATCGGTGATGGCGCCGGCGACTTTGCTGGCGCCCCGGCCCTCGGCTGCCGGCCTCGGCTGGCACCCTGGTACCATTCGCGCCGCCCCCGTCGAATCCCTTGGGAGAGCCATGGTCGCCGTCAGACGCGGGCGGAGAGACGACCGCGGCGACGCCGGAGTGGTCCGACCCGGAAGAGCAGGAGCCATGCCGCACGGAATCGAACTCCTGGCCCTGCCGAGGGCGGCGAACGGTCTCTGCGCCCTCGGCGCAGCGGCCTCGAGCCGGGTGGCCAGATGAGCGAGGTGATGCTCTGCGCCGCCCTCCCAGGCGGCGATCTGGAGCGGCTGATGCGCCGTTGGGGGATCGAGGTGCGTCGAGTCGACCCCGGTCTGCCGATCCCCGGCTCGCACTGGGGCGCACCGGAGGCCGGCATGCTCGCCGGGGTGCTCTACGTGCGCGACGACACTCCTGTGCACTCGGCGCTGCACGAAGGCTGTCACCTCATATGCATGGGGCCCGAGCGTCGCTCCGTCGTCGACACCGATGCCGAGGGCGACGAGATCGAGGAGTGTGCGGTGTGCTACCTGCAGATCGTGCTCGCCGACGAGCTCGACGGTGTGGGGAGCGACCGATTGATGCGGGACATGGACGAGTGGGGGTACAGCTTCCGCCTCGGCAGCACCCGGGCCTGGTTCGAGAACGATGCGGAGGACGGCCGGCGCTGGCTCGAGCAGAGGGGGTTGCTGAGAGCCGGCCAGCCAGCGGTGCCGCCAGTCGACGCGGGAGTGGATGCCGCGTCTTCGGGTACCGGCGACGGAACAAGCATCGACGCCACGGCGTAGGATCGGACGTCAGCGAGGACACCAAGTGGCGATGAAGCTCGATCTCACCGACCGCCAGATGCAGACCGTCCGCGCCGCGATCACCATCCTGGCGACGTTCGTGATCGTCTGCGCGGTGGCGCTCCTGCTGTGGCTGCTCGGCAGCTTCGTGGCGCGCTTCTCCAACGTGTTCCTGCCGTTGGCGGTGGCGGCGATCGCAGCGTTCGTGATGCAGCCGTACTTCGAGCTGCTGCGTCGACGGCTGCGCCTGCCGAAGGTGCTGGCGTTGATCGCGGTGTTCCTCTCCATCCTGGTGCCCCTCGTCGCCTTCGGCTGGTTCTTCGGCGCCCTGGTGGTCGAGCAGCTCGTCGGGCTTGCCCGCACCGCGCCGGAGACCTGGACGAAGATGGTCGAGTGGGCGCGCGAGCACTGGCCCAACGCAGTGAGCTTCCTCGAGAGCAACGAGGCCGGCCAGCGCGTGCGCGACGTACTCGAGGGCAAGGAGGAGGCGATCGCGCGCGGCGTGCAGAGCGGTCTCGACGTGGCGCTGAACGCCGGCGGCGTGGTGCTGCGCTGGTTCGGCACCATCGTCGCCTGGGCCGTGCTGCCGGTCTACTTCGCCTTCTTCCTGATGACCAACCCCTCGAAGGTGCTCGAGATCGACCACCTGCTGCCGTTCCTCAAGCCGGAGACGCGCCAGAACGTCGTCTACCTGGTGCGTGAGTTCGTCAACATCCTGGTCGCCTTCTTCCGCGGTCAGATCATCGTCGCCTTCCTGCAGGGCGCGCTGTTCGCCGTCGGCTTCAGCATCGTCGGCCTGCGCTACGGGCTGGTCCTGGGGCTCGCGCTCGGTTTCCTCAACATCATCCCCTACCTCGGCAACATGGTGGGCCTGGGCATCGCGATCCCCCTGGCTCTGTTCCAGGAGGGTGGAGGCGGCCTGCTCCTGGTCCTGGTGCTGGGCGTGTTCACACTGGTGCAGATGATCGAGGGTTACATCCTGACGCCGCGCATCATGGGCGACCGGACGGGCCTGCACCCGATGGTCATCATCATCGCGATCTTCTTCTGGGGGTCGGCCCTCGGCGGCATCTCGGGGATGATCCTGGCGATCCCGCTCACTGCCTTCCTGGTGGTGTTCTGGCGTCTGGCCAAGGACCGCTACATCGACGAGTGGGTGTAGAGGGGAGACCGGTGGCCGGCTACTCGAAGCGCACGCTGGTCGAGAAGCTGGGCATCCGGCCGGAGGACCGCATCAGCCTGCTCGCGGTGCCCGCGTCGGTGCAGCCCCTGCTCGCGCAGCTGCCACCGGGGGTCAAGGTCGCACGCCGGGTGCAGGCGGGACGCGACTTCGTGCTGCTCTTCGTGCGCCGCCGGGCCGAGCTCGAACGACGCCTGGGGCCGGTCGTCGATGCGCTCGAGGTCGACGGCTCGTTGTGGGTCTCCTGGCCCAAGAAGACGAGTGGCCTGGAGAGCGATCTGAGCTTCGACCAGGTGCAGGCGGCAGGGCTCTCGGCCGGCCTCGTCGACGTCAAGATCTGTGCCGTCGACGAGCAGTGGTCGGGACTCCGATTCGTCTACCGACGCGACGACCGGGAAGCGGTGCGGCGGCGCAGGGCGGCGGCCGGTCGTGTACGGAATCCGTGAACCCGATCCGGAGGTTGCTAGATCACCATGTCCGACAAGCCGACTCCCAACCCGGTCCTTCCCGGTCTCAGCTTTCTCGAGCGCCTTCGCTTCCCGCAGCTCTTCCTGATCCTGGCGGCGATCTTCCTCGCCGACCTGGCGCTGCCCGACCTGATCCCCCTGGTCGACGAGATCGTGCTCGGACTGCTGACCCTGATGCTCGGCGTCTGGAGGCGTCGCGGTGACGAGCTGGGCGCGCAGATGCCTCGCAAGGAGCCCGAGAAGAACGTCACGCCTCCCTGAGAGCGCCTCCGGGGGGCCGGAGGCCGGGTGCGCCCGGGCCGGCGGCATCGTTCCCCTGGTGGGATTTCGGGTGTAGGGTTCTCGTCTGTCCCGCGGTTTTCTTCGATGATCTCGCGTTCGGTGGCGTCCACGGGGATGGACCGGACTGGGTCGCCCAGCCTTCCGTCCCGCCGGCGCCCCCGGTGCTCACGGGTTCTCCTGGTGTCGAATCGACCACAGGCCTCAACTCCGCTCCCCTGGCTGGCGCGCAGCGTCGTCGCCACGGCGATGGCGCTGCTCGCGTCGGTGGCCAGCGGTCAGGGCGAGGTGGAAGCGGTTCGGAACAGTCTCGAGGCTTCTTCGCTGCCGCAGTCCTGGCAGGGCAGCTCCGGCGTGCGCATCGTGGTGACCGACGAGACCGGCGCGCCACTTCCCGACGTCGACGTGCTGATGCGCCTCGAGCGCGACAGCGCCTCCGCCACCGGCGTGCTCCTGCTGCGCACGGGACAGGACGGCTCGACCCGGGTCGAGGGCCTCGCCGCGGGGGAGTGGCAGGTCGACCTGAGGCGGGAGGGCTACATGCTGCTCACCGCCTACATCGCCCTCGAGGCCGACGGAGATCCGAAGGTCGGCTTCAGCACCCGCCAGCGCACGGGTACCTTCTGGGCCGAGCTCGACGCCGTCTTCCTGCCGCCGGACCTGGAGATCAAAGCCGCCCTGCGCACCGGGCGCGACTCCCCGAAGCAGGCGCGCAAGGCGCGTGCGAAGGCGCTGGAGCGCGAGCGTGAGGCTGCCGAACGCCGCGACCGCCGGCAGCGCCGCGGTGACCTGGCCAAGGTGGTGGAGGAGCCCGAGGCGGATCGACGCGCCGCCGAACGCGCCGCCGAGCGCCGGGCCGAGCGCGAGCGGCGGGAGGCCGAGAAGGCCGCGGCCGCCGCGGCCCGCGCGGGGGAGATCGCGGCGCGCCAGGCCGAGCGCGACGAGGAAGAGCGCCGTCGCGGCCGGATGGCGACCGTGGTGGAGGCGCCGGAGCCTGGCCGGCCGGGTGCCGAGCCCGAGCCCGAGGTGGCGGCTGACGCGCCGGCGACGGCCGATTCCACGCAGGTTGCAGCAGCGGAACCGGTCGAGGAGCCGCCGACGGAGGCGGCCCTCGCGCCCGACGACATCTCGCTCGAGACGCCCTCCGCCGCAGCCGCGGAGGCGCCCGGCGCCGAGCCGATGCGCCTGCTCCCCAACCCACGGCTGCTTCCCGCCGGCGCCTGCCCCGAGTGCCGACCCGGCGAGTTCTCGGTGAGCACCGAGACCATCGTGCCGGCGCTCGAAGCGGGCTCGGTCAGCGAGTGTAGCCGCGGGCTGGCTGCGCCGCTGGCGGGGCTGGCTCCGGTACTCGGCGAAGCGCTCGCCGGCGTGGGAGCCCGGTTCGCGGGCTCGCTGGTGGAGGCTCGCGGCGACGACGTGCGTCGGCTGCTGCCGACCGACCTGGCGTCGCGCATCGACGCGATCGTCGACTCGGTCGGGGCCGCCGACGGGTCCTGCGCGGTGTTGGGGATCGTGCTGCCGGCCGCGGCTCAGTACGTCGGGTTCCGTTACCAGGCAGGCGAGCGCGGCACCTATCTGGAGTGCGGCCTGGGACAGGACTGCCAGATCCAGCAGGCCCGCTTCGTCGAGACTCCGGTGGTGACCCCGACCGGAACGGTGACCGTGGTGCACGCGGTGTTCGAGAACCGTGCACCGCGCCAGCGTTCCGCGCGGCTGATCGTCTACTTCCGTCCGGCTCCGGGTTGGCTGCCGCCGAACTGAAGGGCGGAGGGGTAACGGCTCGCCGGGCACTGGGCAGAGCTGCAGTGGACGCTGCTGGTGATCGCAGGGCTGGGGCGCTGGCCGTTGGTCGTCAGGTCCCACTCGGTGCAGGGCGCGTCGTCGGCTGCGCCACTGAGCTCTGCTGGCAGAGCTGCGGGAACGTCGAAGGGTTTGCCGGGCACTGGGCAGAGCTGCAGTGGACGCTGCTGGTGATCGCAGGGCTGGGGCGCTGGCCGTTGGTCGTCAGGTCCCACTCGGTGCAGGGCGCGTCGTCGGCGGCGCCACTGAGCTCTGCTGGCAGGCGATCGGACCGGCGCCCAGCGTCGGCTGCCGCCGAACGGAGTTGGCGGGAGCGACCGTTCTCGGCTGCTAGCCTGTCGGCGGTCTTCGCTGCAGCATGAACCGGGTGGGGAGGAAGCGGCAGATGCACGTGGGAGTGACCATCTTTCCGACCGCCGAGGCGATCGAGATGCCGGAGCTGGCCCGCGAGGCAGAGACCCGCGGCATCGAGTCGCTGTGGGTCGCCGAGCATTCGCACATCCCGTCGAGCCGCAAGACGCCGTTTCCCGGCGGCGGCGAGCTGCCGCGGATGTACTACGAGACCTACGATCCGTTCGTGGCGCTGGCCGCGGCCGCGGCGGTCACCGAGCGGATCAAGCTGGGAACCGGCATCTGCCTGGTCGTGCAGCGCGACCCGATCCACACCGCCAAGGAGGTGGCGTCGCTCGATCGGGTCTCCCACGGCCGCTTCCTCTTCGGCGTGGGCGGCGGCTGGAACGTCGACGAGATGGAGAACCACGGCACCGACCCGGCGAGGCGCTTCAAGCTGATGCGGGAGCGCATCGAGGCGATGAAGGAGATCTGGGGCCACGAAGAGGCCGAGTACCACGGCGAGCTGGTCGACTTCGGACCGCTGAGGATGTGGCCGAAGCCGGTGCAGCAGCCGCACCCACCGATCCACGTCGGCGGCGGTTTCCCCGGTGCGGCGCGGCGTGCGATCGCCTACGGCGACGGTTGGATCCCGATCGGCGGACGCGACAGCGGCCTCGAGGAACAGATCGGCCGCTTCCGCGAGATGGCGGGAGAGGCAGGCCGCGAAGGGCTCGAGGTGAGCATCTACGGCGTGCCGCCGAAGGCCGAGGTGTTCGTGAAGATGCAGGCCCTCGGCGTCGACCGGGTGATCACCTTCCTGCCGCCGGGAAGGCGCGACGAGGTGCTGCCGGTGCTCGACCGCATCTCCGCGGCTGCGCAAGAGGCACGAGCTGGAGCACCGGGATGACCGGCCCGCGCAGGTCGCGGCGGCGCGGTGACGGGGAGGTGAGCGGCCATGGCCTGGAGTGAAGCGGACATCCCGGATCAGAGCGGGCGGGTGGCGCTGGTGACCGGCGCCAACTCCGGGATCGGTTTCGAGGCGGCGCGCGGCCTGGCGGCGGCCGGCGCCGACGTGCTGCTCGGCTGTCGCAGTCGCGAGCGCGGTGAGGCGGCGATCGGCCGCATCCGGGCCCGCGTCGCGGATGCGTCGATCGAGCTGCTGCCGCTGGACCTGGCCTCGCTCGATTCGATCGCGGCGGCCGCCGACACGGTCGTCGGACACGGCCGGCTCGACCTGCTGGTCAACAACGCCGGGATCATGGCGCCGCCGCGGCAGGAGACCGAGGACGGCTTCGAGTCGCAGCTGGGCGTCAACCACCTGGGCCACTTCGCCCTCACCGGGCGCCTGCTGCCGCTGCTGCTCGAACGCCAGGGATCGCGCGTGGTGACGGTGAGTTCGAAGGCCCACGAGTGGGGCGAGGTCGACTTCGACGACCTGCAGGCCGAGCGCAGGTACTCGCGGTTCGGGCGCTACGGTGACAGCAAGCTCGCCAACCTCCTGTTCACCTACGAGCTGCAGCGTCGCCTCGAGGCGGCCGGCGCACCGACCGTCGCCCTGGCCTGCCATCCCGGCCTCACCGGCACCGAGATCGGGCGCCAGCTGCCGCTGGGCCGCGGTGTCGCAACGGCGCTCTTCGCCCGGGTGGCGCAGTCGGCGGCCCGTGGGGCGCTGCCGACCCTGCGCGCCGCCACCGACCCCGAGGCGCGCGGCGGCGAGTACTACGGCCCGGGTGGGTTCTCCGAGTGGGCGGGACCTCCGGTGCTGGTGCGTTCCAATCGCCGCAGCCGCGACGAAGAGACGGCGGCCAGGCTGTGGCGGGTCTCCTGCGAGCTCACCGGAGTGACGCCGCCGGTGTGAGGAGCCTCGCTCCGAGCCCGGTCTGGTGACCGGATCGGCGCCGGGAGCCGCGCTCTGATCCTCAGTAGCGGTAGACCGCGGCGATCTCGCCGCCGCCCGGCATGGCGTCCGGCTCCACCGCGTAGACCGTCGCGCCGGTGGCCAGACACTGCATCGCGGCGTGGTCGAGCAGCTCCTCGGCGTCGTCCTGCGGCGCTTCGAGACGCATCAGCTCGCGGCGTCGGGGGTCGTAGCGACCCCACACCTCGCGGCCGCGCGGCACGAAGAGCGCCTCGATGCGGCCTTCGTGCGCCGCGTCGAGGACCTCGGCCAGGCGATCGGAAGCCTTGCCGGTTCCGAGTCGTTCCGCGAAGCGGCCGGCCGCGGCCTGGCGCTCGCTGTCGAAGACCGGGCGCACCACCTCGAGCGCCCGCTCGTGCAGCTGCTCGTTGCTCAGGTCGTCGGGGTTGCCGACGACGCTCTCCTCGAGCAGCTGCGGATAGCTGCTGAGCTGGCGGAAGAGTGAGGTGACCTCGTCGACGCCGGCCAGCACCATCGGGATGCCGGTCTCCGAAAGGGTCTGGCGCAGGCCCCGATCGAGCACCTCGAGGAAGCGGCGCAGCTCGCTCTCGCGGTCGTCGGTGCCGGCGCCGTGGCCGTGGAAGATCGTCTCGCGGCGCGAACCGCCGCGCCGCTGGCCATGGAACTGCAGCGATCGCTGTTCCCAGTCGTAGCCGAGGGCGTCGGCGAGGCTCCGTGGCACCGCTTCGTCGAGCTCGATCTCGGCGCAGCGGTGGGGCGAGGCGGCGAGCAGTCGCACCTCGCCGCGCGACAGTGCGAGGACGTAGAAGCGGCTGCCCTGGGTGAGCAGCGGGAGCAGGGGCTTGAGGTAGAAGTGGTCGGCGACGTGGGCCCGTTCGCTGAAGGAGATGGGCAGCCGGAAGACCCGCTCGGTGTCGCCGTTGAGCAGCACCGCGAGGCCGTCGCTCTGATGGCGCCAGAAGTCGTCGTCGTCGAGCAGTCGCCTCGCCGGCTTCATCAGCGCACGGATACGGTCTTCCTCCAGCTCCCGCGCGGCGAGCTCGCGCTCGGCGCGGGTGAGCAGGTTCTTGAGCCGGATCGGGTCCTGCTCGATCTCGGGGCCCTTGCGGTGGGTCGGCAGGTAGATCGAGATGCAGGTCCCGCGGTGGGCTGCGAGCTCGGCCAGGTCGTCGCGGCGCAGCAGACGTGACGGGACCTGGCGGGGCGAGCTCACCGATCGACTGGGAGATCCGCTGGTGGCGGAGCCGGAGTTGCGGTCGTTGCTCTGGGTCTGACTCATGGGTACCTCTCTTCCGTGCTTCTCGATGGCGCGTCCCGGCTCCAGGCTCGGCTCGACATCGATCGCGCCACCCTCGACGCCGAAGGCGGCGCTCGACTCTTCGCTGTCGCTGAGAGCGTCGATCGCCCTTTCTCCAACTGTGAACAGCAAGCGCGGTGCCAGGAGAGACACTGCGTGGTGCCGACCGCCGCTGGGCCTGAAGAGGCGCTTCGGGCTGAGGCCGGCGCCGCAACTCCGACCGGTTGGCCGCATCGCTTGCGGCCACGGCCGCGGAGGCGACGACATCAGCGTGACCCCGACGGGCGTGCGCTCGAGAGATCACCGGCGGGGCCGAGCTTCGGCGGGGACGTTCCCGCGACGCGCTACCATGGTAGCCGGTTGCGAGGCGCGACGATGTCGTCCGCTCCCGTGGCTCCTCCGTGGCGCGATGTGCTCCACGATGCACCTCAGGAGGCTGAGAATGGCTCTCGAGATCAGCAAGGACTCCATCGATCTCGGCATCGTAGTGCGCGATGCCGAACCGATGCTCGCCTTCTACCGTGACACCCTGGGTCTGCCCCACCAGGCCGACCTCGATCTCCCCGGCGGAATGAAGATGCATCGCCTGCTGGCCGGATCCTCGGTGATCAAGCTGGTCGCCTTCCAGCGCACGCCGGCTGCCGCCGCACCACCCGGAGGCTTGTCCGGAGGCAGCGGTTATCGCTACTTCACGATCACCATCTCCAACCTCGAAGAAGCGATGCGCCGGGCCGAGAAGAAAGGGGCGAAGATCGCGATGCCGATCACCGAGATCCGACCCGGGATCCGCATCAGCATGGTCGAGGATCCCGAGGGCAACTGGGTGGAGCTTCTCGAGGAGGACTGAACCGACGCCGTGGGCCGGTCCGGTGCCGGTGCCGCGGCACGCCGGCTCTCAGAGCCCCAGCACGCCCTGCTGCCCGTAGTAGAAGAAGCCGGCGACGCAGCCGGTGAGCAGCGTCGCGATGGTCGCGGCGACCAGGGCGCGCAGCGCCAGCTGGCCGAGGTCGCCGAGGCGCTCGCTGGCCAGTGCGCCGAAGCCGCCGAGCGCGACGCCGACACCGGCGACGTGGGCGAAGCCGCACAGCGCGTAGGACAGCACCAGGATCGAACGCGGCGACAGCTCGCCGCTGTCGGCCATCTGGCCCAGATCCTGATAGCTCACCACCTCGGTGAGAACCAGTCGCTGCCCGAGCAGGCGGGCCGCCTCGGAGAGATCGGCCGGCTCGATGCCGAGCAGCCAGGCGAAGGGCGTGAACAGGACCCCGAGGACTCCGGCGAGGGTCGGCGGCGCCTCGCCGCCGCCGAGGGCGGCCGGCAGCAGGGCGAGCAGTGCGTCGACCAGCGCCACGACCCCGAGCACGGCGATGAGGATGGCGGCGATTCCCGCAGCGATGCGCAGGCCGGCCATCGCCCCGGACGCGAGCGCCGCGACCGGGTTGTCCTCGGTCGGCATCGAGTCGAGCCGTGGCACGGCGCCGAAGGTCTCCGGCGCGTCGCGTTCGGGGAGCATCAGCTTGGTGACCAGCACGGTGCAGGGGATCGAAAGGAGCGAGGCTGACAGGAGGTGGCCGGCGATGCGAGGGAAGGAGTCCTGCAGCAGCACGACGTAGATCGCGAGCGTCGTCGAAGCCGTCGTCGCCAGGTTGGTCGACAGCACCGTGAGCAGCTCGGAGCGGGTCATGCGCTTCAGGTAGGGCTCGATCGCGGCCGCGGTCTCGACGCCGAAGAAGATGTGCAGCGCTCCCGCGAGGCCTTCGGCACCCGAGAGTCGAAGGCTGCGATGGAACAGGCGGGCGAAGATGCGCACCACCGGAGCCACCAGCCCGAGGTGGTGCATCAGCGCCATCAGCGAGGCGAAGAAGATGACCGCCGGCAGCACCTGCGCCGCCAGCACCACGCCGATCGAAGATTCGCCGGCCGCGGTGCTCTCGCCCGGTCCCAGGGCGAGCGGACCGAACAGGAACTCGGCGCCGGCCCGGCTGGCTCCGATCAGCACCAGCACCGCCCGGTTGACCAGCAGCAGGGCCGAACGCACGGGCGGCAGCAGGAAGATGGCGCCGGCGAGCCCGAAGGTCAGCGCGGTCGAACCGAGCACCGTGCGCCACGAGACCTCCCTGCGGCAGCCACCGATCGACCAGGCGAGGAGGCAGAGGACGCACCAGCCGCCCAGCGAGACGAGATTGAGCAGGCTCATGCCGGGAGTTTCGGGGCCAGTCGGAGTCGTGGGGGATGGGTGCGTCAGCCGGCCGGCCAGTAGCGCGCCCGCAGCTGCTGCTTGTACAGCTTCCCGGTGGGCAGCCTCGGCAGGCGATCGACGAAGTCGAACGAGCGCGGCACCTTGAACGACGCCAGCCGCTGCCGCGCGAAGTCCTCCAGCTCCTCGGCCAGCCGGTCGTCTGGCTCGACCCCCGGCGCCGGTTCGACGACCGCCTTGACCTCCTCGCCCATGTCTTCGTGAGGCACTCCGATCACCGCGACGTCGAGCACCTTGGGATGCAGCACCAGGACGTTCTCGATCTCCTGCGGATAGATGTTCACGCCACCCGAGATGATCATGAAGGCCTTGCGATCGGTGAGGAAGAGGAAGCCGTCCTCGTCGAGATAGCCGACGTCTCCGAGCGTCGTCCAGCGCGGTCGGTGTGGATGGCGCGACTCGGAGGTCTTTCCCGGGTCGTTGTGGTACTCGAAGAGCTCGACGTCCTCCTCTTGCTCGAAGTAGATCGTGCCCGGGCTCCCCGCGGGCAGCTCGGCGCCTTCTTCGTCGCAGACGTGCACCGTGGCGTTCACCGGCCGGCCCACGGAGCCCGGCTTGGAGAGCCAGGTGGTGGAGTCGATGAAGCAGGTGCCGTTGCCCTCACTCCCGGCGTAGTACTCGCGCAGGATCGGTCCCCACCACTCGATCATCTGGCGCTTCACCTCGACCGGGCAGGGCGCGGCGGCGTGCACCGCGACCTCGAGGCTCGAGACGTCGTAGCGTTCACGGATCTCGCGCGGCAGCTTGAGCATGCGGCTGAACATCGTCGGCACCCACTGGGAGGTGGTGGCCCGATGCAGCTCGATCGCCGCCAGGGCCGCCTCGGCGTCGAACTTCTCCATCACCACCACGGTGCCGCCCTCGGCCTGGGTGCCGGTGGTGAAGGCCAGCGGCGCGGCGTGGTAGAGCGGCGCCGGGGAGAGGTAGACGCAGCACTCACGGATTGCGAACAGGCCCTGCCGGATGGCGCTCTGTTTGGGATCCGGTGCGTCGACGGTCTCCCCGGTCAACGGCCGTTTGATGCCCTTCGGGCGCCCCGTCGTACCGGAGCTGTAGAACATCGTGCGCCCGCGTGGCTCCTGGTCCAGCCGCCTGGCCGGCGCCGCCGCGAGAGCGTCGCCGTAGTCGTCGTAGCCCTCGATCGCGCCTCCGACGGCCAGGCGCTCAGGGCAGCGCCCCAGGTCGTCCAGTCGCTCACCCAGCTCGGCGGCGACCGGCAGGGCGGCCGATGCGACCAGGGCCTTGGCGCCACAGTCCTCGACGATGTAGGCGGCTTCGTCGGCTGCCAGATAGCGGTTGACCGGCGTCAGATAGAGACCCGAACGGATCGCCGCCCAGAAGACCTCGAAGTACTCGATCCTGTTGTCCAGGTAGGCGGCGACGTGGTCGCCCGGCCTCAGTCCGAGCCCGTGCCAGTGCTGGGCCAGCCGGCACGACGCCGCCTCGAGCTCGCCGTACGTCGCCCTGGCGCTGCTGCCGGTGAGCACCACCGCAGGTCGATCGGGATGTTTGTCGCTGAAGGCGCCTGGATACATCGGGGCGGTGGCGTCGGCCGGACGGTGGGGATCGCGGCGAGTGTAGTGCACCGGGAGGGGAGGGGAGGGGAGGGGACGGGGGTTAGGGGGCAGGGGTTGGGGGTTGGGGGGAAGAGGGAAAAGGGAAGAGGGAAAAGGGAAGAGGGAAAAGGGATAAGGGACAAGGGACAAGGGACAAGGGAAAAGGAACAACGGAGAGGGAGAGGGAGAGGGGTCAGGGGTTGGGGGTTTGGGGGTTGGGGCTGAGGCGGAGAGGCAGGCAGGCAGAGAGGCAGAGGGCGGAGAGGCAGAGCGGCAGAGGGATAAGAGGCAGAGGGGAGAGGGAGGAAAGAAACGGCAGGCGGGACCAGAGGATGCGGGAGAGGGCAGTGGACGGAGGTCGAGCCCTTCCCGCCTCTCCGGGATCGGCGAGCAGAGCGCGGCTCTGGAGTAGCCGGCCTCTTCTCCACCTCGACAGCACTCCCCGAGCCGGGCAGTCATCGAGCGGAGGCAGCGCGCGGCGGCCCCCGCCTCGGCGAGCTGACGACGATCTCTTCGTGTGCGCTCGTCTTCGTGGAGCCGCGGTCTGCTCTGGCTTCCTGGAGGACGCGGGAGACGAAGGTGGTGAGCTCCGTGCCGCTCCCACTCCCCTGTCCGCGTGCAGGCGCGCGCCGAAGCGAGCGCCAGATCCAACCGCAGGGGCCCTACTCTCGCAAAGCCAGCGTCGGGGCCAGGCCCGAGGCGCGGCGCGCCGGGATCCAGGTGGCGGCGAGCGCCACCAGCACCAGGGTGGCGACGATCAGGGGCAGCAGCACGACCGGGGTCGAGGCGAGCTCGCCCAGCGATCCGACGATCAGCCGACGGATGGCGAAGGCCATCGGTGCGCCGATCAGCAGACCGATGACGGTCAGGCGCAGGCCCTGGCGCACGATCAGTCGCAGCACGCTGCCGCGTCCGGCGCCCATCGCCATGCGCACGCCGATCTCCTGGCGCCGCTGACTCACCGAGTAGGCGAGCACGCCGTACAGCCCCATCGCCGCGAGCACCAGCGCGAAGAGCGCGAAGGCGCCGACGATGTAGAGGAAGATGTCGATGCCGGTGAGCGATCTGGCGATCGACTCGTCGAGCGTCATCAATCCGCCGACCGGCAGCGCCGGATCGGCGCTCCACACGGCGGCGCGCAGCGGATCGGCGATCTGCTCCGGCCGCGCTCCTTCGACCCGGAGCAGCCAGGCGAAGCGGGCCGTGGGGTGCTGCTGATACGGCAGGTAGACCACCTCCGAGGGGCCGTCGATGACGCCGACCCGACGGTGGCGCACAGCCTGCACCACGCCGACGATCTCCACCTCCCGCTCCAGCAGTCGCACCCGCTCTCCGAGCGGTGAGCTGTCGGGGAAGAACCGGGCGGCGAACTGTTCGTCGACCAGGGCCACCGGCGCGGCGCCGCTGCGGTCGGCCGGCTCGAAGTCGCGTCCCTGCAGCAGCACGAGTCCGAGGGCGTCGAGATAGCCGGGATCGATCGCCAGCCAGGTCGTGCGCGGAGTGCCGCCGTCGACCGTCTCCTCGCCGACCACCTCGACCGTGGTCATCGGGACGTTGCGCTGGCGCGGCGTGGTGGTGGCGGAGCTCACCGCGACGACACCGGGCAGCGAGCCGAGCTCGCGCCGCAGCGTCTCCTGCAGGCGGAGTCGCGACTCCTCGTCCGGGTAGTCGTTCGGCGGCAGGGTGAGCGAGAAGGTCATCACCCCGTCGCTGTCGAAGCCCTGAGCGCCGTACTGCACGTCCCAGAAGGCCCACAGCAGCACGCCGGCGCCGCTGAGCAGGGCCACGGCCAGCGCCACCTCGGCGACCACGAAGGCCTGGGACAGGCGGTTGCGCCCCCCGGAGCTGCCGTGACCCGAGCCCTGGCGCAACTCGCCGACGAGGCGGCCGCGCACCGCCTGGGCGGCCGGGATCATCCCGAAGACGAGCCCTGCGGCTGCCGAGATCCCCAGCGAGAAGGTCAGCACGCCGGCGTCCATCACCGGCAGGATCGCCTGCGGCAGCCCGGCGGCCAGAGCCGAATGCAGGAAGCGGATGAGCAGGAAGCCGAGGCCGGTGCCGAGCAGGCCGCCGAGCATCGCGAGCACGACGCTCTCGGTGAGCAGCTGGCGCAGGATGCGGGTCTTGCCGGCTCCCAGCGCGCTGCGCATGGCGAGCTCGCGTCGGCGCGCCTGGCCGCGTGCGAGCAGTAGGTTGCCGATGTTGGCGCAGGCGATCAGCAGCACGAAGAGGCCGGCGCCTTGGATCAGGCTGAACAGCATCTCGTCCTCGGGGCCCGGCACCTGGTCATTGAGCAGGCGCACCACGGCGGTGCGGTCGCGGTTCGGCTCCGGGAACAGTCGCTCGAGCTCGCTGGCGATGCTCGCCAGATCCTCTCCGGCGGTGACTTCGTTGTGCCCCGGGGCGAGTCTGCCCAGCAGGTAGTCGAGGCTGCGCTCGGCGCGCTCGGCGCTGGCCGCGTCGAGCTCGAGCGGCAGCCAGATGTCGGTGGTCCAGCTGAGGAACTCGAACGACTGCGGCAGCACCCCGACCACCTCGGTCGGAGCGCGGTCGATCAGGATCGTGCTGCCGACGATGTCCTCTCGGCCGCCGAATCGGCTCTGCCAGAGGTCGTGGGTGAGGATCGCCACCGGCGCTGCACCGGGCGTCGAGTCCGCGTCGACGAAGGCGCGACCGCGCTCCACGGTGCCACCGAGCATCGGCAGCAGCTCGGGGGACACGACGTAGGCCTCGAGCAGCTCCGGTGGCCCGTCTCCGGTCAGGTTGAAGGAGCCACTCGCCACCGCGGCCAGCGAGCCGAGGCTCGAAGCACGACTGCGGTAGTCGAGGTAGTTGGCCACCGAGACGTTGCCGGCGGCTCCGGTGCGGGTGTCGCGCTCCCAGATCATCACCAGCTCGTCCGGATCGGGGAACGGCAGTGGTCTGAGGATGTAGCTCTGCAGGATCGCGAAGACCGCGGTGTTGCCGGCGACGACCAGCGCCAGGCAGGCGATCACCAGACCGGTGATCCAGCGTTGTTTCAGCAGCGTCCGCAAGGCGAACCGGATGTCCTGAAGCATGGTGGCTCCTCGCGTCCGGCCCCTCGCCCGGGCCGTTGGACGGTGCTCCCACGCGCCGCGAGGCGATCGCCGGGATCGCTCGTGGGTTCCCCAGGGAAGACGTTCCACGGCCGGCTCAGGTTTCCGCGGCCAGCGAGACCGGGGCAGGTGGTCGAGCCCGGGCGACTGGCTGAAGAGGACTCCGAACGGCGGCGAGCTGCCTTCCGGCAGCGCGGCAGCGCGGCGGTGCGACGGTGCGGCCATGGCAGACTCGGCCCGGCGTCCGAGCACCCGGACGCCGTGGCTGCGGGAGCTCCACGCATTGGCCGACACCCAGCTCGCTTCGCAGGTCGGGACCGAGGCCGCCGACCGATCTCTCCCAGAGCCGCCGGGCGGGCTCGACGACCCCGTGCGCCGCTCGCCGCGCGGCGGTGCCCTTGGCGAGCTCTTCTCGGGACCGCTGCGCGTCGAGGCCCTGTTCGTGGCCATCGGTCTGGCCAGTCTGCTGGCGGGGCTGCTGGCCGAGCTGCGCGGCGCCGAGGCGCTGTCGTGGGGGCTGTACCTGATCTCCTACGTCTTCGGCGGCTGGTACGGGGCAAGGGCGGGGTTCGAATCTCTGCGCGAGCTGCGCATCGACATCGACCTGCTGATGGTCGTCGCGGCGCTGGGCGCGCTGGTCGTGCAGGCGCCGTTCGAGGGCGCCATGCTGCTGTTCCTGTTCTCGCTCTCGAACGTGCTGCAGCAGTTCGCGGTCGGCCGCTCCCGCTCGGCGATCGCGGCCCTGCTCGAGCTGCGGCCCGAAGTGGCGCGGGTGCAGCGGGGTGACCAGTGGGTGCTGGTCGCGCTCGACGAAGTGCGCGTCGGCGAGCGCTTCGCGTTGCATCCGGGAGATCGCATCCCCCTCGACGGCCGGGTGCTCGAAGGGCACGGTTCAGTCGACCAGTCGTCGCTCACCGGAGAGTCGGCGCCGGTCGGCAAGGGCCCGGGCGACGAGGTCCTGGCCGGCACGATCAACGGCTCGGGGTCGCTCGAGGTCGAGGTGCTGCGCGCGGTCGGCGACAGTGCCCTGGCCCGCATGATCGCGATGGTCGAGAGCGCCCAGGAGGAGAAGGCCGAGGCGCAGCGCCTGATCGACCGTCTGGAGCAGCCCTACGCGCTCGGCGTCATCGGCCTCACCCTGGCTGCCATCCTGCTGCCGCGCTGGTTCTCCAGCGAGCCGTTCGCCGATTCGTTCTACCGCGCCATGACGCTGATGGTGGCGGCGAGCCCCTGCGCCCTGGTGATCTCGACGCCGGCGGCGGTGCTCAGCGCGGTCGCCGCGGCGGCGCGCAGCGGAGTCCTGTTCAAGGGAGGAGTGCACGTCGAGACCGCCGCGAGCATCCGCACCGTCGCCTTCGACAAGACGGGCACCCTCACCGCGGGCCGCACACGTCTGGTCTCGGTGGTGCCGCTGCCGGGGGCGGGCGCGGACCGGGAGTCCCTGCTGCTGCAGGCGGCCGCGGTGCAGAGCCACAGCGAGCACCACCTGGCGCGGGCGACGCTCGACGCGGCGGCGGAGCTGCCGGGTCCGCCGCGGCTCTCGTCGTCGAGCGACTTCGAGGCGGTCGTCGGTCGCGGCGTGCATGCCCGGCTCGAGGACTCGGGTCTGCGGGTCTTCGTCGGCAACCCGCGCTACTTCGAGGAGCTCGCCGGGAGCCGGGGTGCGATCGCCCGCGCCGAGGAAGCTCTCGCGATCGTCCGGCAGTTGACCGAGGCGGCGCAGACCGTGGTGCTCGTCGGGCGTGGGCGGGGCGATGCCCCGGTCGAGATTCTCGGAGTGCTCGGCTTCGCCGATCAGCTGCGGGCTGGCGCACGGCGCACGATCGAGGCGCTGCGTGCAGCCGGCGTCCGCCAACTCTGCATCCTCACCGGCGACAACGAAGCGGTGGCGCGCACGATCGGCGACGAGGCCGGGATCGACGCGGTGTACAGCGGGTTGCTGCCGGAGGACAAGGTCGAGCGGCTGCGCGAGCTGGAGCGCCTGCACGGCCCGATCGCGATGGTCGGTGACGGTGTCAACGACGCTCCGGCCCTGGCCGCTGCGACGCTCGGCGTGGCGATGGGCGGCGCCGGCACCGACGTCGCCCTCGAGACCGCGGACGTGGTGCTGATGTCCGACGAGCTGGACAAGATCCGCTACCTGCTCGAGCTGAGCCGTCGCACGCGGCGGGTGCTGATCGCCAATTTCACGATCTCGCTGCTGGCGATGGCCGTGATGGTGGTCGCGATCCTGTGGGTGGGGCTCAGCCTGCCGCTCGCCGTGGTCGGGCACGAGGGCAGCACCGTACTGGTGTCGCTGAACGGGCTGCGACTGCTCGCCGCGAAGGATGTCGGGCAGAGCGCCCGAGCGTGACGGCAGGCGGATCGATCAGGGCGTCCGTCGAGCGCGCAGCCGCAGATCGTGGTCGCGCACCTCGGTCGCCACGGCGCGTCCGTTCTCGAGCGTGAAGCTGAGCCGGACCGCCGGAGCGGCCCGCGGTGCCAGCTCCATGGTGCCGGCGGCGATCAGCAGACGGGGAAAGTCACCCGCCATGTCGAAGTAGAAGTCGCCGCGGCGCCAGTCGATCGAGAAGCGCTGACCCTCTTCGTCGCCCCACGCGTAGGTGCCGACGAACGCCTCCGGTGGCGCCGCGAGCTCGGCTCGCGCCGGTGCCGGGTCGGCTCCGCCGAGCTGCTGGAGGTAGCGCACCACGTCCCGGGCCGCCTCGCCGCCGGCGCGCGCGTGAGCCATCAGGGTGATGCCGTGCGGGCCGAGAGTGCCCTGCACGCCGGGAACCCTCTCCACGGTCGCCCGTACCACGTCGAGGTGCCCCAGCATCGCGTGGGTGTACAGGTCGGGGCGAGCGCCGTGATCGAGCAAGAGGCGCGCGATGTCGGCGCGGCCCATGTGCCCGGCGGCGCCGATCGCGCTCTCCCAGTCGCCGAAGCCCCAGTCGATGGCGGCGTTGGCGAGCGCCGGGCTTGCGGCCAGCTGCTCGCCGAGCGCCTCGATGTCCGAGTGGGCGTGCAGCACCGCCAGTCGTACCCGCTCCGGGTCCTGGGCTGGAAAGAACGAACCGGGTAGGGCGTCGACGACGCGAGAGCTCGCGCCGCGCGGCAGACCCAGGACGAAGCCGGCGCCGAGCGCGCTGGCCAGACCGCGACGTGAGATGGCGTGGTGCATATCGATCTCCCTCTGCACGTCCCAGTGGCGCGACGACCTTCGTGAACCCCGATGGGGCTCGGGCACCCTGATGTCGGTACGGAGGGGATCGCCTTCTGGTTCTGGCGCGGCCGCTTCCCAGACCCCGAAGTGCAGGGATCTCCGGCCGCCAGCAGCTCGACACCGATCTCGAGGCGAAGTTCTCGGCGGCGCGCTCGCCAGCGCTCCATCGCACTCGGGGCTGACAAGATCGTCCCCGGTCAACCGTGCCATCGATCACACCATCCGGAGCGGCGAGCGAGAGCTCGAACGCCCGGTACGACGACCTCAGAGGTCAAGAAGGGGGATCTCCCGTGCTCCAGGCTCATCGACTCGTCCGCGGAATCCTGCTCGGTCTTGCCGCCTCGATGCTGGCCTCCCTTTCGGCTGCCACCGGTCAGCCGTCTTCCATCGATGCCGCCGGTCCCACGTACGCCGAGCGTCTCGGCTGGCCGCCCGGCACCCGGGCGCTGATAGTGCACGTCGACGACGCCGGGATGTCGCACGAGTCCAACCTCGGTGCGCTGCAGTCGATCACCGAAGGGATCGCCAACTCGGTGAGCGTCATGATGCCGTGTCCGTGGGTGTTCGAGTTCGCCGAGATGCTGCGCAGACATCCGGAGATCGACGCGGGCCTGCACCTCACGCTGACTTCCGAGTGGGACCTCTACCGCTGGCGCCCGTTGCTGGCGGGTACGGCCCCGGGCCTGCTCGATGACCAGGGAGTGCTGCCGGCGACCGTGGCCGAGGTCGTGGGGTCGGCGACGGCCGACGAGATCGAGGCCGAGATCCGGGCGCAGATCGCGTATGCCCGCCAGCTCGGCATCGAGCCGACCCATCTCGACTCGCACATGGGCACCCTGTTCGCCACCCCGCAGCTGCTCGAGCGCTACGTCGAGGTGGGTATCGACACGGGCATCCCGGTCATGCTGCCCGGAGGGCACGCCACGCTGCTGCTGCAGCAGTTGAGAGCGGAGGGCGGTGCCGCGGCCGTCGAACGTGCCGCGCAGCTCGAGCAGCTCGGGCGGCAGCTCGGCGATCATCTCTGGAGCTCGGGGTTGCCGGTCATCGACGACCTGCACAACACGACTTACGGCTGGATCCCCGGCGACGGTGGCGAAGGGCTCTCGGACGCCGAGCTGCGCGAGTACAAGGTGGAGCGCTACGTCGCGGCGATGAGCGAGCTGCGGCCGGGGATCACCATGATGATCAACCATGCCTCGGCAGCGGGCGAGCACTTCCTGGCCATCTCGGGGTCCGGGCCGACCCGCCGCGGCGACCTCCTGGCGCTGCTCGATCCGAGGGTCGCCGCGGCGGTCGCGGAGCAGGGGATCGTGCTCACCACCTGGCGCGAGCTGATGGCGCGACGCAGCGCCGTGGCGCCGGCCGAGGCCGCGGCCACGTCGGGCTCGGCCGCGGCGGCGCAGCGGGCCGCGGCGCCGCGACCCTGAGACCGACCGCGGTCAGCCGCCCACCCGGGTCACTCGTCCTCGACGGTGACCTTCTCCATGGTGTCGCCCTGGCGGATCGCGTCGACGGTGTCCTGGCCGTCGATCACCTTGCCGAAGACGCTGTGCTTGCCGTCGAGCCACGGGGTCGGCACGTGGGTGATGAAGAACTGGCTGCCGTTGGTGTTCGGCCCGGAGTTGGCCATCGACAGCACACCGGGCCCGTCGTGCTTGAGCTCGGGATGGAACTCGTCCGAGAACTTGTAGCCCGGGCCGCCGGTGCCGGTGCCGTTGGGGCAGCCGGTCTGCACCATGAAGTCGGAGATCACGCGGTGGAACTTGAGCCCGTCGTAAAAGCCCTCTCCGGCCAGCTTCTCGAAGTTGCCCACGGTCTTCGGGGCCTTGTCGTCGTGCAGTTGCAGGCGGATGGTGCCGCGGTTGGTCTCGATCGTCGCAGTTTTCATGATTCTCGTTCCGTGTCATGGCCGGAGCGGGGCGGCCCCCCGGCACTTTGTTTTCGGTGGTCGACGAGCCAGGGCGAACCCCGCGGCCCGCCGAGGTGTCGCTGCGATGGTAGCGGTTCGGCGGTCAACGCCGCGGATGGATCGGCGCGCGGACGAAAGTCTTGAGATCGCGGTCCTTGATCACGCCGGGAAAGCGCAGTGCGCGGCCGTGGGCGACGCTGTAGACGCCGGGCGGCAGCACGCCGGTGGCGAACAGCGCTTCTGTGAGGTTCTGCAGCGCGGCTGACCCCTTCATCTCGAACGGCCGCCAGGCGCCGGTCAGCACCACGGGCATCGCCAGCTGTTCGCCGAGATCGCGCTGCAGACGTTCGCCGGTCTGCTCGAGCGTGTCGGTGCCGTGCAGGATCACCACACCGGTGCCGGAGTCGGGAGTCTGCTCGACGGCGCCGGCGACGCGCACCGCGGCGACGACGCGATCACGGTCGCCTTCGTCCATGTGCAGGCTGTCCTTGCTCATCAGCTCGTGCACGTTGACCTCGGTCTCCTGCAGTCGCAGCTCGCCGAGCATGCGGCGCACGAGGCTGTGACGGTTGCTGAGCTCGCCGCTCTGCTCGTCGTAGGTCTTTTCGATCGTACCGCCGGTGGTGATCAGGGTGATGCGTCGCATGGCAGGAGAGGTTCCGTGTCGGCCGCTGGGCATGCGTCCGGGAGAGTGGGCCCAGGGCGTCGGCGTCGACAGTCAGTGCAAGGTCGACAGCCGCGTCGGTGGACCGGCGATCGGTCGGTCGGGAGCCTGCGCCGCCGACCGCGTACAGCATAGCCGCGCCGGGCGAGGTGGCCCCGCCGCTTGTTCCAGCCGCCGGTCCGGCTGCTGGTTCCGTATCATCGCCGCGGCCCGAGAAGACCCGAACCCGGCGCGGAACCCGACGATGCGAGGGGCCCGGGCACGCAAGTCGTCTCCCGACACCTTCTCATCGAGCCCCTCCGACCGAGCCCCTCCGATGGAGACCTTTCGCCCGCGCTAGAGAGGAATCGACGATGTCCAGACTCTCCCGCCCCTCCAGAAGCTCCTGTTCCGGCGGCTTTCACGAGGCCTGCCCGACTGTACTGCTCACGCTCGTCCTCGCTCTCGCTGCGGCAGCGTCGCCGGCCCAGGCGCCGGGCGAAGCGAGCACCCCAGTGCAGCGGCTGCAGGCGATGGGGATCGAGCTGCCCGAGGTGGCGCCGCCGGTGGCCAACTACGTGCGGGCAGTCACCACCGGCAACCTGGTCTTCCTCGCCGGCCACATCCCGCGCACTGCTGACGGCGAGGTGGTGACCGGGAAGCTAGGGCGCGACCTGGACTGGGAGCAGGGCTACGAGGCCGCCAAGCTGTCGGCGATCGCGATGCTCGCGTCGCTGCAGGCCGAGATCGGCGATCTCGACCGTGTACGGCGCATCGTGCGGGTCACCGGCATGGTCAACTCGGATCCCGCTTTCGTCGACCAGTCGAAGGTGATCAACGGCTGCTCCGACTTCCTCGTAGAGGTCTTCGGGGAGAGGGCCCGGCACGCCCGCGCGGCGGTGGGCATGGCCTCGCTGCCTCTCGGCGCGGCGGTCGAGATCGACATGATCGTCGAGATCGCCCCCTGACGTCGCGCCCGCCGAGCGGGCGCGGGACCGGATGCCGGAGAGACTCAGGGATCGGGCGTCGCCGAGGCAGCCGCCGGCGCGCTGCTCGCCGCCCCGCTCGCCAGCAGCTCGCCGCGATCGATGCCGTCGGCGCGCATCGGCAGGCCGAGCAACCCGGAGAGGGTCGGCGCGACATCGACGGTGGCCACCGGAAGGTCGACCCGCTGAGCAGGCAGCGAAGGAGCGGCGAGCAGCCACGGCACCCAGGTGTCGTAGCGATTCGGCGAGCCGTGGCTGGCGACGGTCGAGGAGGTCAGGGTGTTGGGCGTCAGGTCGACGATCAGGTCGGGGCTGCGCTCGGGGTGGAAGCTGTTGCGATACAGGCGCAGTCGCGGTGTGGTGGCGGCCTCGATCTCTTCGCGGGTGTAGACCGCGTCGATCCGGTCGCAGGCGGTGAGGCCCTCGGCGACGGCGTCCCGCAGGCCTGCGTAGTCGACCTGCCGCGCCTCGAGCGCCTCGCGATCGAGGTAACCCATCTCTGGCATCCAGTCGATCTCCGCGATGCCGAAGGTCCGCCCCAGCTCGAGGCCGAGCTGCTGTACGCAGAGCACCTGCTCGGCGCCGAAGCGACCCGCGTCCTCGCCGGCTGCGAGCAGCAGCTCCGGCACCGTGCCGACTCCGTGATCGGAGCTCAGCGAGACCACGACGTGCTCGCGGCCGACCTGCTGGTCGAGGAAGTCGAGCAGCTCGCCCAGCACCCGGTCGACGCGCAGCAGCGTGTCGAGCATCTCCGGGCTGTCGGGCCCGTAGCCGTGGCCGGCGGCGTCGAGTGCCGAGAGACCGACCGAGAGCAGGTCGGGGTAGGCGTCGGTGCCGAGCGCCTCTCCGGCCACCATCGCCTTGGCCATCTGCACCACTGCCCAGTCGGCCATCGGCGTGCCGTAGACGGAGGCGTAGAAGCTGCGATCGGGCCGCATCGAGAGCCCGCCGAAGGCACGCGGGAACTGGCGCGGGAAGAGGCCGAAGTCGAGCGGCTCGACGCCGTAGGCTGCCATCTCTTCGAGCGGGATCGACGGCGTCCAGGCAGTGCCGAAGAGGCCACCGACGAGATCGCGGCGGTGGAACTCCTCGAGCCAAGGGCGCTTGGCGCCGGGGGCCGGGTAGTAGTCGGACGTGGTGAACCCGCCGGTGTTCGAGTCGTACCAGAAGGCGCCATCGGCGTGGTGGCCGGCGGTCAGGATGGAGGCGCGGTCTTTGCCAGCGACGGCGAACACCTTCGCCTGCGGCCAGCGCTCCTTGAGCAGGTCGCCGAGGGTGGGACTGAGCAGTCGCCGCGGCGCTCTGCCGAACTCGCTGTCGTCGCAGCAGTAGACCTCGGCGGACTCGGAGCGCTCGTACCAACTGTTGCCGACGACCCCGTGGGTGCCCGGATGGGCGCCGGTGGCGAGGGTGGCGTGGCCGGGAGCGGTGCTCGTGGTGGCGTGCTCGTGGTGCGCCTCGGCGAACCACACGCCCTCGTCGAGCAGTCGCGACAGGCCGCTCCTGAAGAGGGGGCGGAAGCGCTCGACGTAGCCGCCGTAGAACTGGTCGACGGTCACCAGCAGGACGAGTCGTGGGGTGCCCTCGGGTGGGGGCGCCGGGGCCTCCGTCTGGGGCTCCGGCTCCGGTCGGGCGCAGGCTGCCACGAGGCCGAGGATCACGAGGCCGAGTACCGGAGCCACGCAGTGAGGGAGGGCGGGACGAGCGAGGCGCCGCCGGAGTCGCGCCGGCGAGCCTGCGGGCGGCGGCTGCGTCGCGGGGCGGTCTGCCTGGGGGTGAGGGACCATGCGGAGTCTCCGGAGTGGGGATCGTGAGCGGGCGTTCAGCGGATCTGGCGCGGCGGAGAGCGATGTCTCACGGAGAGTCGACGGAGTACGACGGTGCGGCTGTTTCAGCCGTGGGCCGGCGGCGAACGGCTCAGCCCCCGGGATCGCGGTCCGGTCAGCCGAGGGCGTCGGCCACTCCGTAGGAGGCGAGCGTGGTGCCGAACTCCTGCACGTCGTGGCTCATCACCACCAGGTCGTGCTTGACCCCCTGGCTGTCCTTGACGTGGTCTCGCAACAGCGCCTCGGGTCGGAAGCCCAACCCCTCGAACACGGCGATGGCGCCCTTCTGGTCGAGCGTCATGCGCGCCATCATCTTCTCGATGCCCTCGGAGAGCGCCAGGGCGAACGCCTCCTGGGTGAGGGCGCGGCCGAGGCCCTGGCCCCGCCTGTCGGCGCGCACCACGACGCGGAGCTCGGCGACGTGGCGCGACCAGGGCAGCCGCGACCGGTCGACGGTGGCGTAGCCGACCAGGGCTTCACCGTCGCGCGCCAGCAGCGTGACGACGTGCCCGGCGTCGATCTCCGACAGCCAGGTGTCGAGGTCCTCGCTCCTGGTGATCTGACGGCGCATGAAGAGCAGGTCGTGTGGCGGCAGGTCCTGGGCCAGATCGAGGAGGTCGTCGCGGTCGGCGCGCGTCATCGGCTCGAGGTCGATGGTGCGGTCCTGCAGCCTCAGGGATCGGGGATAGGTGCGCTTGTCGCTCATGGTCGGGTGGTTTCCTCGCCAGCCGGCGGCGGGTCGGATCAGATGGAACGGTGGGCGAGCCAGTGCTCCAGCTTGGGCCACAGGCGGCGGACGGCGTTGGCGCCGGCGACCAGGCTGACGTGGCCGCCCTTGAGCACGATCTCCTGTTTGTCCTGGCTCGAGATCGCCGGGATCAGTGCGCTCGCGGCGGCGCGCGGCACGATGTGATCGTGCTCGGCGAGAACGTGCAGGGTGGGAACCGTGATCGAGGCGAGGTCGACCCGCCGGCCGGCGAGCTCGAAGGTGCCCTCGAGCAGCTTGTTGCGCTGCTGCAGCTCCTTGGTGACCTGACGGAAGCACTCGCCGGGGAACGGGATCTGGTCGGCCGCCCAACGGTCGAAGCGGCGGTACGAGGTGACGAACTCGTCGTTCCACATGTTGTCCCACAGCCGCACCCTTCCCACCGCCTGCGACACCGGCCGCAGCAGGTTGAAGGAGGCGTACATGAGCTGGGGCGGGACGTTGCCCAGGGTGTCGACGATCTTGTCGACGTCGAAGTGCCTGGGGTCGGTCCAGCGCTTGAACAGCTCCATGCCGTCGAAGTCGATCGGGGTGGCGAAGCAGGCGAGGTTGCGCAGCGGGCTGCCGGCCTCGAGCGCCTGGTACAGCACCGACAGCAGCCCTCCCATGCAGTAGCCGACCAGCGACAGCTCGCGCTCCCCGGAGTGCTCCAGCACCCTCTCGATGCAGTCGGGGATGCGGTCGAGCACGTAGTCCTCGAGCCGCAGCACCTTGTCCTCGGGGGTCGGCGTGCCCCAGTCGATCATGTAGACGTCGAAGCCGCGGTCGAGCAGGAACTCGACCATGCTCTGCCCGGGAGCGAGGTCGAGGATGTACGGCTTGCTGACCAGCGACATGATCAGCAGCACCGGAACCCGGTAGACCTCGTCGGTGCGCGGCCGGTAGTGGTACAGGCGCAGGGTGCCGCGGCGGTGGATGGTGTCCTTCGCCGTCAGACCGACCCCCGGGTCGCCGGTCGACAGGTAGTCGAGGCCCTTGATGCTGCGCGCCATGGTGCGCCGCACCTCGCGCCGCACCGCTTCGGCGAGGGCGGAGGTGTCGATCGCGGCCGTCGTGGCGGCGGTAGAACGCTCGTTCGCCATCAGCGACCGCTCGGTTCGTCTCCGTCCACCTGCTCGGTCTTGCGGCCGGTCGCCTTCTTGCGTCCAGTTGCGGCCCGGGACTTCTTGCCGCTCTTCTCGCCGCCTGCCTTCGTGCCCGCTGTGCCCGCCTTGCGGGTCGTCTTGCGCCGCTTGGCGGCGCGGGTCGTGGTCTCGGCAGGCTCGCCCGGCTCTGCCTCCGGCTCTGTGGCTCCGGCTCGCGGCGACTCGACGACGGCGTCGGGTGGGCGTCTGGTGCGCGCCGGCTTCGCGGTGCGCGATCGGGAGCTCCCCTGCGGATCGCGGATCGCGGCCTCGAGCGACTCGAGCCGCTCCTCGATGGCGCCGAGTCGTTCTCCGAGGCTGAGGATGTCGGTGCGCGTCGGCACGTTGAGGGCGCTGAAGTAGCGCTGGGTCGACTCGTTCATGGTGCGCTGGAAGACGAGCAGCGTTTCCATCATGCGCGAGCTCACCTGGCCGAACTGCTCACTCGAGGTGACCTCGTTGAGCATCGTGTTGAGCTGCCTTTCGCTGCGGTCGATCCACTGACGCCACGCATCGAACGGGTCGTTGGGTGGAACCTCCTTGCTGTCGGCCACCACGGGCTCCTTTCGGGGGGTGCTCGGTCGGCGAGTTCCTCGGCGGCCCGTCCGCCGCGGCCCGGTCGGGGATGCCGACTGGGCGACGGTGCACGACCGGCGTGAGAGGAGGGCGGCCGGCAGTGTGAAGACGGTATCAAGCACGCCGCGAGGACCGCCATCGGGTGCGCTTCGGAGGTTGCGGCGATCGATTGCGCCCGGCGCCGCGCCCGAGCATGGCCCGGCGCGTCCTGCCGACCCACTGCCGGGGCGAAGGACCGGCACGTGGTTCCAGGTGGGGCGCGACAGGGCCGGAGCAGCACACGGCAGGGCTTCGCCACCGCCCGCCCCGCGGTCGTGAACGCTGGCGCCGCCGAAGAGGGACCGCCGTAGGCACCGGGTAGCATCCGCTGCGATGAAGAACCGGGGGCTGGAGCGGAGTTCACCGAGGGCGACGCGCGACGCCAGGTGCCGTCGTCACGCGGCGGGGTCCCAGCCGCAGCGAGGACGGCGAGGCGTCGGGCTGCGCGGATGGCTGTCGCTGCTGGCGCTCGCCGCCGCGGCTGGTCCCGCGGCCACCCAGGTCAACACCGAGGCGATGCGACCGGAGTTCGATCAACGTGGCTGGCACGGCTCGTTCCAGCTCTCGCTCGGACTGCGCGAGGGCAACAACGAGACGGTGAATCTGGGCGGCGGGTTGCGGCTGCAGCACGCGGTGCCGTTCGTCGAGCTCCCGGAGGACGACTCCGGCGAACGGTCCGAGGACTCTGGTGCCGGGATCGATGCCGCGGTCGACGCGGGGGGCGACGTGGAGGCGCCAGGAGACGACGAGACGCTCGGTTTCCGCTCGCCGCGGCGCCTGCTCTTCCTCACCGTGAGCGGAGCGTTCGAGGAGCAGGATGGCGAGGAGGCGGTGAACGAGGGCTTCACGCACCTGCGCTGGACCCGCATGTGGACGCGTCGCTGGGGAACCGAGTTCTTCGGCCAGGTCGAGTTCGACGAGTTCCGCAGGCTCGATCGCCGGGCGCTGCTCGGTGGCGGTGCGCGCTGGCCGCTGATCGAGACGGCCTCGCAGCAGCTCTTTCTCGGCACCGGCCTGATGGCGGAGTTCGAGCGCCTGGAACCGCTGGCCGGCGGCGAGGAGGCGACCGACGTCGACGCCGTGCGTTCGACCAGCTACGTCGCCTTCCGTCGCGCACCGAGCGACGGGCGGGTCTCGTATCTGGCGACGCTCTACTTCCAGCCGGTGGTCGACGAGCCGGAGGACTTCCGGCTGCTCGGTGAGTCGGAGATCGCGGTCGCACTGGGCGCGCGGCTGTCTCTCGGCTTCGTGCTCGTGGTCAAGCACGACAACGATCCGCCGCTCGGCATCGAGGAGCGCGACCTGCAGCTCACCAACCGCCTGCGGGTTCGGTTCTAGAAGGGTGTTCGCGAGCGGCCCGGCGCTCGCGTCGTCGCACCGGGTTAGGGGACCTGCGGCACGGCGCGGCTCCTTCGCAGTCCGAGGCGTTGCCGCGCCTCCTTCCGGGCGCTGTGCATGCGGTCGTCGTCCGTTGAGTTGCTGAGCGACGCGCCCTCCAGATGGCCTCCGGTCCCCTCCTCGGAGCGACGACGCTCGAATGCCTACGCGCTCGGTGAATGGGAGTGGGCCTTGGGCAGAGGATGGGAAGGTGCGCGCGCCTTCTGAGTCGGACTGAGCCGCAGAGTCGTCAGAGGCACCGGCACCCTTGACCCCTGACCCCTGACCCCTGACCCCCAACCCCCAACCCCTGACCCCCAACCCCCAACCCCTCTCCGCCCCTCTTCCCTCTTCCCTCTTCCCTTTTCCCTCGTCCCGTCCCTTCCCTCAGCCGACGTTGCGGCGCAGCAGCGAGTGCACCCGTTCCCAGTGCAGCTCGGAGGCCCGCCAGTCGTGGCGCGGACCACCGGGCGGGGCGTATCCGTGCAGGGCCCAGTCGATCCAGTCGACGGTGTAACGGACCTCGGCGGTGTCGAGGGCGCCGCGCATCACCTGCAGGTCGCTCTCGGGCGCGGTCGGGTCGTCGGCGCACCATCCGAAGTAGAGCTCGGCCTTCACCGTCTCGAGGTCTCGATGCGGCGAGTCGGCGCCTTCGCGCACCAGCCAGGCGCCGTGGATCGAAGCCGCCGCGGCGACCCGCTCGGGCATCGCACGGGCGAGCGAGACCACCAGGCCGCCGCTCATGCAGAAGCCGACGGCGCCGATCGATCCACTGCGCGCGGCCGGATCCTCGTCGGCGATCCGCAGCAGGGCGTGGGCGTCGCCGACGATGTTGGCCGGCGTCACGGTGTCCATCAACTCCTTGCGCGCGTGCATGTCCTCGTCGCTCTGTCCGAACTCGCGGAACGGACCGCCGCGGTAGTAGAGGTAGGGCAGCATCACGTAGTAGCCGGCAGTGGCGAGGCGCGACGCCATCTGGCGCAGCGCCGGCCGGATGCTGGGCGCGTCCATCAGATAGAGGACGACCGGATGTGCCCCGCCGTGCTCGGGGTGGTAGAGGAAGGTCTTCATCTCGCCTTCCGAGGTGCGGACGTCGAGCTCGCGTTCGATCATGGAGCGAGCATGTCACGGTGTACGGACGCTCGACCCCCAGGCAGGTCCAGGAGAGCGGCACGCGAAACACGGGACTGATGCAGAATCGGGGAACGCCCCGCACACCGCCACCGTAGGGCTCACGCGCCGTCGCCAGCGGGGGACCACTCCGCTCCCTGTCGTCGGTTCGAGGGAGTCGCCGATCCGAAGGTCGCTTTCCGATGCTCGACACCATCTTCCTGCTGCCGCTCGTCACCCTGGTCGGGTGGACCCTGGTGGTCTGGATCTGGATGTACGCGACGCGGATTCCGGCGATCCTGCGCACCGGCATGGCGCTGGATCCCGAGGCGCCTCGCGGCAGCCAGATGGCGCAGCTGCCTGCGCGGGTGCGCTGGAAGGCGGACAACTACGACCACCTGCTCGAACAACCGACGCTGTTCTACGCCCTGACTCTCGCTTTCGCCATGATCGGTCCGCAGGAGACGAGTCGCAGCGTGGCCCTCGCCTGCTGCTGGGCCTACGTCGGCCTGCGCATGGTGCACAGCCTGGTGCAGACCCTCGGCAACCGGATCGAGGCTCGATTCGCCGTGTTCGTGCTCTCGACCCTGCCGCTGTTCGTCCTCGTCGGGCTGGCGCTGCTCGAGGTGCTGTAGATCGCACCCTCCTCCGCGACCACCTTCGACTTCCGCGCGTCGTTGCCGCCGAAGCGCCCGATCCGCACGAACCGCGCCATCCGCTCGATGCGCCGGATCGCGTGGGTGCTCTCGTTGCTGATGTCGAAAACGGTCGCAGGTGCGTGGCCTCCGGTCGCCGTCGACTCGTGCGACGAGGGGCTGGAGGCCAGCGTGCAGCGGCAGTCGAAGGCCCTGGATGCCGAGTACGACATCACCGGTGGTGGCGGCGGTGGTCTGCGCCGCAGCGAGGACGGACGCTCGACGGCGCCGTTCGTCCTCACCGGAGATCGCCGCGTGATCCTTCTCCTGCACGGCTTCCTCGCCTCTCCGCCCGAGATGCGGCCGCTCGCCGAGTTGCTGCACGAGCGGACGGGAAACACCGTCTACGTGCCGGCGATCCCCGGCTTCGGAGGACCTCCGCAGGCGATGAGGGGCGTGCGCCTGGAGCACTGGCGCTTCGCGGTCCGCGATGCGCTCGCCGCGGCCGAGAAGTGTTCCGACGAGATCGCTGTGGTCGGCTATTCGCTCGGCGGCGGACTGGCGATCGAGCACCTGCTGGGCTCGAGCGAGGGCCAGGTCGCCTCCACGGACTCCCGGATCGCCTCGTTGACGCTGCTCTCGCCCTACGTGCGCGGCGCCCGTTGGCAGCTCTCCCGCCTCGGCGTGTCGGCGCCGCAGGCTCTGCTCGGTCTGCTGCGCCACGCGATGCGGCTGGAGCGCGTGCGTCTCGAACGCGTCTACAGGTGGAGTGGCCGGCGTTACCGGGACCTGGAGATCGTGCTGCAAGATCCGCTGATCTACGACCAGGCCTTCTCGCTGCGCGGCGGCCTCGACCTTCTGGCGCTGGACCGCCGTCTGCGGAGACTCCGGCGGCGACTGGCACATCGTCCCCAGCTTCCGGTCTTCCTCGCCGTCACAGCCGCCGACCGCACGATCGACTGGCGCGCCGCGCGGCGTTACGTCGGCGAGGTGTTCGCCAATGTGGAGCATCTCGAGGTCATCGATCGAGATCGCCTCGTGCCGCATCAGATCGTCGTGCCCGATGCGCGGCGCAATCCCGACGCCGAAGCCCTGTTCGAGCGCATCGCCGGATTCGTCGCCGCGAGCTGGAGCCGTGCCGAGGAGGTGGGATGAAGGCTCGCCGGGCTCGCGGGCTGGCGTTGGTGGTGGCCGCATTCGCGGCGCTCGGGCACGCCGGGTCGCTCGGGGCGCTGGAGGTCGACCCGTACCACGCCTGGCAGCAGGAGATCGAGGATTCCGCCGACCTGCTCAACGCCTTTCTGGCCGAGTCCTTCGCCGAGTCGATCGAGCTCGCCAACCAGCGACCGGGGCGCTTCGCGACCTGTCCCGACGTGTCACGTCTCCTGATGCGGCGGGTGTTCTCCTCCGTGTTCGGGCGCAAGCCGGTGTTTCGCTTCATCGGTCGCCTGCCGCCCAGGTACAAGGCCGAAGGGGGGCACTTCTCGGAGGTCTGGCGCTCGCCCTATCGCTACGTGCCGCAGCTCTACTTCTCTTCCCTCGCCGAGACGATCAACGTCGACGGCGTCTATCTCGGCAAGGACAAGATCACTCACGTGTTCGGCTTCGGTCGTCGCTACTACTCCCGATACCTGCGGGCACGGGAGCGGGGCCTCTCGGCGGAGGAGGCGGTGGCCGAGGCGGTCGCCCGAGGCATGAAGCAGGAGGCCGGCTGGGTGGGCGGGAGGATCGACGGCATCTTCTCCTACGCCGATCTCGAGTCGAACTACCGCGGGCTCCAGCTCGCCAGGTCGCTGTGTGAGGACCTCGGGGGAGGCGATGCGCTCGACCTGTCGGGAGGCCCCGGAAGCTGGCGGCTGGTCGGCGTGCTCGACATCCGCGACGTGGTCAATCCGCTGTTCGACGAGGGCTACAACACGCCTCGTATGGTCAGCGCGCTGTGGCCGGGCGTGCGGCTGCGGCTGCGGCGGTTCTGCACCGTGCTCGAACTGCCGGAAGTCCGGCAGCGTCTGGAGCGCTACGACGCCCGCATCGAGAGGCTCGACAGCCCCTCGGAGGAGCTGATCGCCGAGCTGTCGACGGACAGGCAGCGAGCCAGGCGACGGCAGCACTCGATCTTCACCCTCTGCGCCCTCGACACGGGGTCGCCAGCGACGCTGCCGGCGACCGGCGTCAGCGGCCCGATCGGCGAGGATCGAAGGCGCTGACGCGACGTGCTCCGGCCGAGTGCCTCCGTCCGGCGGTGTGCGAGATCACTCGGAGGAGGCAGCCTCGGCCGGCTCCTCCCCGAGCCAGGCGGCAAGGGCCCGCCGCTGCTCAGCGGTGGGCTCGGCGAACGGCCGCACCTTCCACTCGCCGTCGACGGTCTCGGCGAGCTCGATCTCGGCCTCGATCGAGCACACCGTGAGCCTCGCCGCGAGTCGCCGATGGTCGCCGGCGCGGCTCGCGACCACGGCTGTGCTCGGATGGTCTAAGGTGAGGCGTGCGGCGCCAGCGCACCCGTTTCGGTGACCGCTCGGCGCGCAGGAGGAGGCGTCCGGAGTTTGCAGCCATGAGTGGAGATGGTGGTCGTTTCGAGCTCGACGCCGGCAGTCGCGCTGCGCCGCGACGCCGCGGTACCGGCAGGATCGCGCTACGCGTCGTGCTGCTCGGCATCATCGTCGCGCTCGCCTACCTGCGTCAGCCGAGCCAGAGCCAGATGTTGGGGCTGGTCCTGGCGATCGCCTGGGCCCTGCTGCTGCCGCTCGTCCTGCGCGGCGTGTGGCGGGTGACCACAGGTCGCGCCGCCGCGGCGCGCTATGTCTCGCTGGCGATCGCGGCCGTCGTGCTGCTGCTCGCATTCGCCTTCGGCGTGCGGCCGTTGCTGACGCTCTGACATGTCTGGAGTGGAGAACACCGTCGGCCCGGGAGCGCCGAGGCGAGCCGAGCGCGGGCTGCGCGAGCTCGGCACCGGGCGTCTCGACCTGCAGGCCGTGCGCCCTGCCGACGGTGACGAGCTGCATCGACTCTTCCTCGATCCCCAGGTGCGCCGCTACCTGCTCGACGACGAGGAGATGCCGCGCGAGTTCGTCGACCAGGTGATCGACGACTCCGACCGCGCCTTCTCGGATCACGGAGTCGGTCTGTTCGTGATGCGTGAGAAGGGAAGGGAGCGGATCGTCGGCTTCGTCGGCTTCCGCGAGTTCTTCGAGCCGCCCGAGCTGCAGCTGCTCTACGGCCTGCACCCCGACGTCTGGGGTCGCGGCTACGCCACCGAGTCCTCGCGGGCGATCATCGATCACGCCTTCTCGCAGCTCGCCTTCGAGGAGGTGATCGCAGCCACCGATCCGCCGAACAACGCCTCGCTCGCCGTGATGCGTCGTCTCGGCCTGCGCGATCGTCCGAGCGTCGAGAAGGACGGCCGCACGACGCTCTATACCGGGATCCGTCGTGACCAGTGGCGCTCCGACCACGGAGAGGGCGAAGCCGACCGGGGCTCTGGCCGAGAGCCCGGATGACCCACCGAGACGTCAGGGTCTGGGACCCGACGACACCCCGTCCGTCGTCTGCGACTCTGGATCCCCGCCGCCGCGCACGCCGCCGGGGGCCTCGATCCGGAGCTGCTGCGCGGCGTCCCTCGCCGCTTCGAGCCCCGGCGTGCCCTCTTCGGCGTCTCGCCAGATCTCGAGCAGCTCCTGCAAGGCGCCACGGGCGCGCTCCTCGGCGAGAGCCCCCCCTTCGGCGAGAGAGGCCAAAACGAGACCGGCGAGCGAAGCGGTGCGTCGCGGTGTGCGCTCGAGCTGGCGCTCGAAGGCCGCGGCGGCGTCCGCGTGGCGCTTCGCCTCGAGCAGCTCCTCGCCGAGCAGCTCCCAGCTCGGCTTGTCGATCTCGGGCGGTCCGAAGGCGAAGGGCAGGCTGCTCTCCAGCTCGGCCATGGCGCGCAGCTTGGCGAGCCCTTCGTCGCGTCTGCCGCGGGCGATCGTCAGCAATCCCTCGATCTGGCCGACCTGGATGTCGGCGTGCTGCTGGGTGTCGAAACGGTCGAGGGCGGCGTCCGGCATGAGGTAGAAGATCTCTCCGGCACGGTCGACCTCGCCGCGCTCGAGCGCTGCCCAGGCGTCGGTGAAGAGCATGCGGCGTGCCCCGGGCGTTTCGTCGTCGACGCTGCTCGTCCAGGTCGCGACCCGCTCGGGATCGTCACGGTCGAGCACGTCGCGCGCGCGCATCGCTGCGAAGTGCCAGCGCTCGCCGCCGCCGGGCTCGTTGCGGATGCGCGCCTGGCAGGCGGTGAGCAGCTCGTCGGCGCGGCTGAGCTGGCCGCGCTGCAGGTAGCCGTAGTGCAGCCAGTAGGGATAGTGGCCGCACACCACGTCGCGCTCGCCGCGCCGCGCCATCGCCTCGTTCTGCTCGCGCATCGCGTTGATGTTGGCCTCGATCACCTCCGGCCACATGCCGAGGGCGACGAAGATGTGCGACGTCATGTGCTGGGCGTGCGCGGCGTCGGGCGCGATCTCGGCGTACGCCTCGGCCATCGGCAGGCCCAGCGGCGCGTGCACCGGATCGTCGAACGAGTGGATCAGGTAATGGGCTGCGCCGGGATGTTCGGGGTTGCGCTCCCACACCGGCATCGCGGTGGCCGCGGCGCGCATGTAGGTGGCGAAGTCGCGACCCTCGTGGGCCGAGCCGAGGATCGCCAGGGCCCAGAACGAGCGCGCCTCGTGATCCTCGGGGTACTGCTCGGCGAGGCGGGCGAGCGCGTCGCGGTAGACGTCGTCGCGCTGCTCCTTGTCGAGCTCGGCGGTTGCCGGCAGGTTGCCGTAGAGCAGCTCGAGGGTCTCGAGGTAGGAGCGCTCGCGCGGCGTCGCCGTCTTGGCGAGTCGCTCCTCGGCGCTCGGCGCGTAGCGCGCCAGCACCGCGTTGGCAGCGTCGCGGTCCTGCGCCATCCAGATCGGGTGGTTGTGGGTCATCGCCTCGCCCCAGTAGGCGAGGGCGAAGCCGGGGTCGATCTCCTGGGCGCGCCGGAAGGCCGCGGCGGCGTCCTCGTACTCGAAGTTGTGCAGATAGAGCACGCCCTGCACGAAGTCGGCCTGGGCCTCGGTGGCACCCGAGTTGGGGAACTCGACACGCCCGAGCAGGTTGGCGCTGCGGGCGCCGGGCACCTCGGTCGCGTCCGTCGCTTCTGCCGACGGCTTCGGGCTGGCGGTCCCGTCGTCGCAGTGGGCGGTGTGCTGGGCCGGCAGCGCCGAGGCGAGGAGAGCGAGCAGCACCAGCAGGAGCGAGAGCGGCCGCACCGCGTGGCGGGTCGGTCGGGTGATGCGGCGGAAGGGAGTCGGCGTCATGGTGCACCTCCTGAGAGGGAGCAGTGTAGCGGTCGCGCCGAGTCGGGAGAGGGCTCCCGTGCAGGCGGAGGGCCGGTGGGTCGCTGCGGCTCCGGGCTATCGGCCCGCCGGCGGATGCGGTTAGCCTGCGGGAGATGTTCCAGCTGCTCCAGGCCGACTTTAGGCGCCTCGCCGCCCTGCGGGGGCGGGAAGGACTCGCCTTCGCGCTGCAGACGGTGCTGTTCGACAACGGCTTCCAGGCGGTCTTCGGCTACCGGGTCGCCAGCGCCCTGAAGCGCCTCGGGCTGCCGCTGCTGCCGGCGATCGTCTGGCGCTGGACCATCTTCTGCACCGGGGTCGACGTCAACCCCCGGGCGCGCTTCGGCCGCGGCCTGGTGATCAGCCACGGGGTCGGCCTGGTGGTCGGCGCCGACGTCACGGTGGGCGAGAACTGCCTGCTGCACCACCAGGTGACGCTCGGAGCGCCCACCGTTGGCCGGATCAGCGAGAACCCGCGCCTCGGCCACGACGTCACCGTCGGCGCCGGAGCCGTCGTGCTCGGCGGCATCGAGGTCGGCGATCGCGCCGTGATCGGTGCCGCGGCGCTGGTGATCGGCGACGTGCCGGCGGGGGCGCTGGCGCTGGCGCCCGCGGCCCGGCTGCGCGATGCGCCGCCGGAGACCGAGCGTGACCGCGATGTGCGCGACGGTGCTGGGACGACCGGGAGGGGCAACTCGCCGACACCGCCGACACCGCCGACACCGGCGACACCGGCGACACCGGCGACACCGCCGACGCCGAAGCAGGAAAGAGGACCAGGATGAGCCACGACGAGGATCGCAGCGAAGGATGGCGCAGCTTCCTGCCCGCGGGTGCCGAGGGCGACGAGCTCGGGATCGACGACGATCTGGCGCCGCTCGAGCTCGACGAGGGCGAATGGCGGGCCCGCCTCGACGAGGCGGCCTTCGACGTGCTGCGCGAGGAGGGCACCGAGCGCGCCTTCACCCACGAGTTGAACGACGAGAAGCGCGCCGGGCTCTACCTCTGCGCCGGGTGCGGCCTGCCGCTGTTCACCTCGCAGATGAAGTACGACTCGGGCACCGGATGGCCGTCGTTCTACGACTGCATCGACGGACACCTCGACACCCGCCGCGACTTCAAGCTCTTCGTGCCGCGCACCGAGTACCACTGCGCCCGCTGCGGCGGTCACCAGGGTCACGTGTTCGGCGACGGCCCGCGGCCGACCGGCAAGCGCTACTGCAACAACGGCGTGGCGCTGCGCTTCGTGCCCCGCGACGGCGAGTGAAGCTCACCGGCCGACGGCGAACATACGCTGACGCCGCTTCAGCGTCGCGCCACACCGTAGACCAGGTAGCGCTGCGACGGCGGCAGCAGCGGCGCCAGCAGGGTGTCGAGCTGGCCGAGCAGCCGGCGCTGCGACTCGCTGCGTCCGAAGGCGCCGAGGAAGCCGTGGGTGCGCCAGCGCGCGTCGGCGAAGTGGCCGAGCTCGGTCTCCAGCTCGTCGATCTCGAGGTAGCACCAGGTACGCGCCCAGGGCACGAAGCGGCGGCGCAGGGCGCGGTGCAGGCTCGAACCGGCGAGGTTCTCGGCGAACAGCAGCACACCCCCGGGGCGCAGCGCCGCGTGCATGCGGCGCAGCGCCTCACGACGCGGCGCCGGGTCGCCAGGATCGGCGATGGCTCCGAGGATCGACTTGAACGCGACGACGTCGTAGTGCGGCTGCGCCGGCAGCGCGGTGGCGTCGAGCGCGCGGTACTCGATGCGCCCCGAGAGCGCGTGGCGTGCGTGCAGCGGCGCCGCGGCGTCGCGTGGGTCGCCGACGTCGGTGCAGTCGACGTGCATGCCGAGCGAGGCGAGCCACAGCGACAGGCCGCCGCGCCGCGCCCCCAGCTCGAGCGCCCGCAGGCCACCGGGATCGTCGGGCAGCGCGGCGCGCCAGAGCGGTAGCGCCCGCGACCAGTTGACCACGTCCCACTCGAAGATCGCGCCGGGGGAGATCGGTTCGGACACCACGGTGGTACTCGGCGCGCGTCGGTCGGATCGGCTCACGCTGCGAGCCGCAGCGCTGCACCTGGGAGCGTGCAGCGATTCTGTGTGACTCGATGGTCCGTTTCGGCGGTCGAGAGTTCGTCCCGCGGCGCTGGGCGACACCTCGTCGTTCGAGGCGGCCACAGCTCGGTGATGTCGACTTTGACCTGAACGTGAAGGCCGCCGTAGGGTACCACGCAGCCCCAGGCACCTGGCCTTCGCCGGAGACCTCCCCGCTGAGGCTCTGCGTCGCGACGGCAGGGCTCTTTGCAGGCACCTCAGAACATGCCGACGGACTCCCGCCCCTTCCCGCTCCACGGCGCCGGCCCTGCCCCCAGCCCGCTGCCGAGCACCCGCATCAGCTCGCGGATCGACGTGCGCTCGGAGGCGTTCCGCAAGAACCGCGAGGACCTGCTCGAACAGCTGCAGCAGATCGACGAGCTGCAGCAGGAGGTGGCGCGAGGCGGTGGGCCGGAGGCGATGCAGCGCCTCGCCGCGCGCGGCAAGCTGCCGATCCGCCGCCGCGTCGCGCTCGCTCTCGATCCCGACACGGCCTTCCTCGAGATCTCGCCGCTGGCAGCCTGGTGCTCGGAGTTCACCGTCGGCTCCGGCTTCGTGGTCGGCATCGGGATCATCTCGGGCGTCGAGTGCCTGATCCTCGGCCACGACCCTTCGGTGCGCGCCGGTGCCTTCAACGCCTTCAACTCGAAGAAGCTGATGCGCGGTCTCGAGATCGCCCGCACCAACCGCCTGCCCTACGTGCAGTTCGTCGAGTCGGCCGGCGCCGACCTGCGCGGCGTGGTGGGAGACCCCGAGGCGGCGATGCGCCGCGACGTCGACCACTTCGCCGAATCGGGGCGGCTCTTCTACGAGATCTCGGAGCTGTCGAAGCTGCGCATCCCGACGGTGTCGGTGGTCTTCGGCTCGTCGACCGCCGGCGGCGCCTACCAGCCGGGGATGAGCGACTACAACATCTTCATCGAGAACCAGTCGAAGGTCTTCCTCGGCGGCCCGCCGCTGGTCAAGATGGCGACCGGCGAAGACGCCGACGACGAGAGCCTGGGCGGCGCCGAGATGCACTGTCGGGTGTCCGGCCTCGGCGACTACCTGGCGCGCGACGAGCACGACGCGATCCGCCAGCTGCGCGACGTCGTCGCCCATCTCGGCTGGCGCAAGCAGGGTCCCGAGCCGAGCTTCCCGGTCGAGGAGCCGGTGCTCGATCCGGAGGAGCTGCTCGGCCTCGTCTCGCGCGACCTGCGCTCGCCGTTCGACGTGCGCGAGGTCATCGGCCGCATCGTCGACGGCTCACGCTTCGAGGAGTTCAAGCCGCTCTACGGGCCGACGCTGGTCTGTGGCTGGGCCAGCGTGCACGGCTACCGGGTCGGGGTGCTGGGCAACAACGGGGCGCTCTTCTCGGAGTCGGCGGAGAAGGCGGCGCAGTTCATCCAGCTGTGCAACCAGATCGACACGCCGCTGCTCTTCCTGCACAACATCACCGGCTACATCGTCGGCACCGAGTACGAGCAGGGCGGCATCACCAAGAACGGCTCGAAGATGATCAACGCGGTGTCGAACTCGACCGTGCCGCACGTCACGGTGATCCTCGGCGCTTCCTACGGAGCTGGAAACTACGGCATGAGCGGGCGCGCCTATGGCACCCGCTTCACCTTCCTCTGGCCGACCGCCAAGATCGCGGTGATGGGCCCCAAGCAGATGGCCGGCGTGATGTCGATCGTCGGGCGCAACGCGGCGGCGCGGCGCGGGCAGCCCTTCGACGAGGAGGCCGACGCCGCTCGCGCCGCCGAGGTCGAGCACTGGATGGAGAAGCGCTCGCTCGGTCTCTACGCGACGTCGCGGGTCTCCGACGACGGCATGATCGATCCGCGCGACACCCGCACCGTCGTCGGCATCGCCCTCTCGGCCTGCGCCAGTCGCGAGGTGCGCGGCGCTCCCGGCTACGCGGTCTGGAGGATGTGAATGGGAGCGCCGGCAGCCAGCGCACGCCGCGGGGGTGAAGGTGTCCGGCGCTCGCTGCGCAAGCTGCTGATCGCCAACCGCGGCGAGATCGCACGTCGTATCGCCCGCACCGCTCACCGGATGGGGATCCGCACCGTCGCCGTGTTCGCCGACGGCGACCGTGAGGCGCCGTTCGTGCGCGAGCTCGACGAGGCCTTCTCTCTGGACGGGCGCACCGCCGCCGAGACCTATCTCGACGCCGACAAGCTGCTCGCGATCGCGCGGCGCAGCGGCGCCGATGCGGTGCACCCCGGCTACGGCTTCCTGTCGGAGAACGCCGAGTTCGCTCGCGCGGTGCAGGCGGCCGGACTGCTCTGGGTCGGGCCCGAGCCCGAGGCGATCGCGGCGATGGGCGACAAGGTGGAGGCCAAGCGACGCCTCGCCGGCACCGGGGTGCCGCTGCTTCCCTCGGTGGTGCTCGAGGAGCGGTGCGGGCCGGCCGAGCTCGCCGCCGCGGCGGACGAGATCGGTCTGCCGCTCCTGGTCAAGGCCTCGGCCGGCGGCGGCGGCAAGGGCATGCGGGTGGTGCGCCGCCGTGACGAGCTGGCGGACGCTGTGGCGGCGGCGCAGCGCGAGGCACAGGCCGCGTTCGGCTCGCCGCGGGTCTTCCTCGAACGCTTCATCGAGCGGGCGCGGCACGTCGAGATCCAGTTGCTCGGCGACCGCCACGGTGAGCTGGTGCACTGCTTCGAGCGCGAGTGCTCGATCCAGCGCCGGCACCAGAAGATCGTCGAGGAGGCGCCGTCCCCGGCAGTCGACGAGGCCCTGCGCCGGCGCATGGGTGAGGCGGCGATCGCGGTCGGTCGGGTGATCGGCTACAGCTCGACCGGCACCGTCGAGTTCCTGCTCGAGGACGGCAGTGACGCGGGTGACGCGAAGAACGCGAGTGACGGGGAACCTGCGTTCTGGTTCCTCGAGATGAACACCCGGCTGCAGGTCGAGCACCCGGTCAGCGAGGCGATCACCGGCCTCGACCTGGTGCGTGAGCAGCTGCGCGTCGCCAGGGGCGAGCCGCTCGGCCTGCGCCAGGAGGACCTGCAGTGCCGTGGTCACGCCGTCGAGGTGCGTCTCTACGCCGAAGATCCCGCGGCGTCCTTCCTGCCGACCACCGGCGTGCTCGAACGGTTCGAGATCGAGGCCGGTCCCGACGCCGGCGCAGACCCTGGCGCGCCGGGCGCGGCGCGCATCCGGGTCGACAGCGGCGTCGAGTCTGGCAGCGTGGTCGGCATCGAGTTCGATCCGATGCTGGCCAAGGTGGTCGCGCACGCGCCGACCCGCGAAGAGGCGGCGCTGGCCCTCGCCCGTGCGTTGGAGAACGCCGTCGTACAGGGCGTTGTCACGAATCGCGACTTCCTCGTCGCGATGCTGCGCAGCGAGGCGTTCCTCGCCGGAGACACCACGATCGACTTCATCGAGCGCGTCGCGCCGCCGCGCCGCCGCGAGGTCGCCCCGCGCGAGCGCGCCGACGCCGCGCTGCTCGCCACCTTCGCGGCCGTTCTGCATCGCCGCGCCGCGGCCCGGGTGCAGCGCTCGATCCCGTCGGGTTGGCGCAATACGGTGATGCCTCCCGAGGAGGTGCGTTTCGCCATCGCGACCGGCGGCGGGGCCGACCGCGTCGAGGTCGCGGTCGCGTACCGCGCGCGGCGCGACGGCGGTTTCGTGGCCTGGGTCGAGGAGGGTCGCGCCGGCGCCGGCGACGAGCGATCCGGCGAATCGCCGGGCCTGTGGGAGCTGCAGCCGGCCGGTGAGGCCCAACGGGTCGAGCTGCTGCCGGGGGCCGCGACGACCGGCGGCGCGGAGACCCTCTCCCTGCTGGTCGACGGGCGGCGGGTCCGTGGCGTGTTGCACGGCGCCACACCACGTCATCCGCACGGGCTCGAGTGGGGTCCGATCTGGGTCTCGACGGCCGGCCTCGATCTCGAGCTGCGTGCGCTGCCCCGCTTCCCGGAAGCGCAGCGGGCCGAGCGCCGCGGCGACCTGCACGCGCCGATGCCCGGCAAGGTGCTGGCGGTGCACGTGCAGGCCGGCGACCGGGTGGAGGAAGGCCAGCTGCTGATGCTGCTCGAGGCGATGAAGATGGAGCATCGGGTCGTCGCGCCGCACACCGGTGAGGTCACCGAGCTGGCCGTTGCGGCAGGCGACCAGGTGGCGGCGGGCGCCCAGCTGGCACACATCGAGGCTTCCACAGAGGGCGCAGCGGAGGAGGGTGGCGGCAGGTGAAAGGGCAGCAGGAGACGCGCTACGAGCAGCGTGGCGACGCTGCCTGGATCACCCTCGATCGTCCCGAGGTGCGCAACGCCCTGTCGGCGACTCTGGTGCAGGAGGTGTTCGACCACCTGCGCGCGGCCTACGCCGAGCCCGGCGTGCGCGCGGTGGTGATCACCGGAGCGGGCAAGGGATTCTGCGCCGGCGCCGATCTCAAGAATCCGCCGGGACGGGGACAGGACGGCAGGCCGTCGGTGCCGTACCCCGACCTGCTCAGCGCCATGCTCGACGGGCCGAAACCGGTCATCGCGGCGGTCAACGGCGCTGCCTTCGCCGGCGGCCTCGGCCTGGTCGGCGCCGCCGACCTGGTGATCGCCGCCGACGACGCCACGTTCAGCTTCAGCGAGGTGCGCATCGGCGTCATCCCCGCGATCATCTCGGTGGTCTGCCTGCCCAAGCTCGGAGCGAGCCGCTGCATGCGCCTCTTCCTCACCGCCGAGCGTTTCGACGCCGAGGCCGCGGTGCGCTACGGGCTGGTGCACGAGGCGGTGCCGCGCCAAGAGCTCGAGGGCGCCGTCGAGAGGGAGGTGGGGGCGATCCGTCTCGGCGGTCCGCACGCCGTCGCCGAGTGCAAGCGGCTGGTGCGGCGGGTCAGCGAGTGGACGATCGACGAGGGCCTGGCGAGGACCCAGACCTGGAGTGCCGAGCTCTTCGCCACCGCCGAGGCGCAGGAGGGGATCGCCGCCTTCCGCGAGAAGCGTGCACCGAGCTGGGTGCAGCGGGCGACGCAGGGCGAAGCGACCGATTCGACCGCTTCCGTCGACTCGGGCGAGGCGAGCGGGCCGGTGGGGACCGGGGCGGAGCCCGACGATGTCTGAAGGTGATCGCCTGCGGGTGGCCAACTGCAGCGGCTTCTACGGCGACCGCCTCGCCGCCGCCCGTGAGATGGTCGAGGGTGGGCCGATCGACGTGCTGACCGGCGACTACCTCGCCGAGCTGACGATGCTCATCCTGCACAAGGACCGCGCCCGAGATCCCGAGCTCGGCTACGCGCGCACCTTCCTGCGCCAACTGCACGACGTCGCGTCGCGCTGCGCCGAGCGTGGGATCAAGATCGTCGTCAACGCCGGCGGGCTCAATCCCTCGGGGCTCGCCGCGGCCGCCCGCCGGGTCTACGAGTCGTTGGGGGTCGAGGCCGCGGTGGCGCACATCGAGGGCGACGATCTGCTCGACCGGCTCGGGACGCTGCAGGATGCCGGCGAGGAGCTGCGCCACCTCGATCGGGGCGTGCCGCTCGCCGAGCTCACCGAACCGGTGCTGTCGGCCAACGTCTACCTGGGGGGCTGGGGCATCCGCGAGGCGCTCGCCCGCGGCGCCGACCTGGTGATCGCGCCGCGGGTCACCGACGCGGCGGTGGTCGTCGGGCCCGCGGCCTGGCGCTTCGGCTGGGGACGCGACGACTGGGATCAGCTCGCCGGAGCGGTGGTCGCCGGTCACGTCATCGAGTGCGGGGCCCAGGCCACCGGCGGCAACTACTCGTTCTTCTCCGAGATCCCGAGTCTGCGACGGCCCGGTTTCCCGCTGGTCGAGATCGAAGCCGACGGCTCCTTCGTGGTCAGCAAGCACCCGGGCACCGACGGCGCGGTCGACGTCGGCACGGTGACCGCCCAGCTCCTCTACGAGATCCAGTCCCACCGCTACGCGAACCCCGACGTGGTGGTGCGCTTCGACACCATACGGGTGGCCCGGGAGGGCGCCGACCGGGTGCGGGTCAGCGGCGTGCGCGGCGAGCCGGCCCCGGAGCGGCTCAAGGTCTGCCTGAACTACCTCGGCGGCCACCGCAACACGATGACCTTCCTGCTGCCGGGCCTCGACGCCGAGGCGAAGGCGGCGGTGCTCGAGGACGCCTTCTGGCACGCGCTCGGTGGTCGCGACCGGTTCGCCGAGACCCGCACCACCCTGCGCCATGGCGGCGATCCGGGGCACGAGCGTTTCGCGCTGCTCACCGTCGCGGCGCGCGATCCCGACGAGCGCAAGGTCGGCCGCGGCTTCTGGAACGCGGCGATCGAGATCGCCCTGGCCAACTACCCGGGCTTCCAGACCGTGCAGTCGAGCCGCGAGGCCACCGCCGTCGCGGTCTACTGGCCGACCCTGGTCTCCGCCGAGGCGGTGGAGGAGGCGGTGGTGCTCGAGTCCGGCGAGCGCTTCGTGGTGCCGCCGTCGCCGTCGCGCGGCGAGCGTGGTCGGCCGCTGCGCCGTGGGATCGAGAGCCCCGGACCTCCGCCGCTCGACGCAGTGGGCGAGCGGGCGCTCGACGGACCGACCCGCGAGGCGCCGCTGGGTGCCGTGCTCGGCGCGCGGTCGGGCGACAAGGGGGGCAACGCCAACGTCGGCTTCTGGGCCCGTTCGGCTCTCGCCTACCGCTGGATGGAGCGTTTCCTCACCGCGGAGCGGCTGGCCGAGCTGTATCCCGAGGCCGCGGCGCTGCGCATCGATCGCCACCCGCTGCCCAACCTGCTGGCGATCAACTTCGTGCTGCACGGACTGCTCGGCGACGGCGTCGCGGCGTCGCTGCGCCCCGATCCGCAGGCGAAAATGGTCGGCGAGGAGTTGCGGGCGATCCGGGTCCCGGTGCCGGAGGCGCTGCTGGAGGAAGTCGGCGAGATGCGTCCGTGAACCAGTCAAGTCACTCAGCCGTCGGTAGTTACAATTGCGTCAGGATGCCGGGTGCGGAGGCGTAACTCGCGCTCCGTGTCCCCGTACAGAGCTACGACGGAACCGACCGTCGTTGCCCACCGGACCGCGACCACGCGACATTGCTGGAGGCCCCCATGCGCCGAGCTCTCGACCCGTTCCGACTCCTCCACGCCCGGCTCACCGGCGCCGTGCTCCTCGTCATCGCCTGCGCTCTGGTCGCGGCGACTCCGGCCGCAGCTTCGGACTTCGGCTTCTACGCCTCGCTCAAGGCCGGTACCACCGACGTCGACGCCAGCCTCGGCGACAACCTCGACCAGATCCTCGACGGCGACGACGAGACCACGGCGATCGAGGCCGGTTTCCGCTTCGGGCGCTTCTGGGGCGTGCAGGCGGGTTACCACGACTTCGGCGAGGTGGCCGGCAGCGGCGCCTGCCCGGCGTGCGGGCTGAGCACCGGATTGACCATCCCCACCGTCGCCGAGACCACCGGCTATTCGCTCTCCTTCGTGCCCGAGCTGCCGCTGGGGAACTGGCTGTCGGTCTTCGCCAAGGGTGGTCTCATCGCTTGGCAGACCGACATCCGCGCGGCCGACTCGGCCGGTGGCGGCGCGATCACCGAGGTGAGCGAGGAGGACCTGATCTACGGGCTGGGCGTGCGGGTCGACTTCCTCGGGCCGTTCGAGCTGTTCGGCGAGTGGGAGAGCATCGCCGGAGACTTCGAGACGATCTCGTTCGGCGTCACCCTGCTGTTCTGAGCGGCGCCGAGACCAGCGCGGCTTAAGGGGGATCAGGCCGATCGAGCCGCCAGGAGGGTGGCGATCTCGCCCGGCGGCACCGGCCGCGCGTAGTAGAAGCCCTGGATCACGTCGCAACCGCTCTCCCACAGGAAGTCGGCCTGCTCCTCGGTCTCGACGCCTTCGGCGACTACCTCGATCGACAGCGCGTGGGCCAGCGACACGATGGCGGCGATGATGTTGCGGTTGTCGCTGTCGCGCTCGGTGCCGCTGCCGATCTCCTTGACGAACGACCGGTCGATCTTGATCGTGTCGAAGGGGAAGCGGGCCAGGTAGCTGAGCGAGGAGAAGCCGGTACCGAAGTCGTCGATCGACAGTCGGATGCCGAGGTCGTGCAGCCGCTTGAGGCGGTTCTGGTTCGAGGCGGTGTCCTCCATCGCCAGCCGTTCGACGATCTCGAGCTCGATCAACTCGGGATTCACGCACGTCGTGCGCAGCACCTCCTCGAGGGTCTCGACGAAGCGGCCGTGGCGGAACTGCAGCGGCGAGACGTTGATCGAGAGCGGGATCTCGAGCAGCCCGGCTGACTGCCAGACGCGGATCTGGCGGCAGGCCTCGCGCAACGACCAATCGCCGAACGGCACCGTCAACCCCATGCGCTCGGCGAGCGGGATGAACTGGTTGGGCGCCAGCAGACCGAGCTCGGGATGGCGCCAGCGCACCAGCGCTTCGGCGCCGGCGTAGCTCTTGCGATCCCTGCCGACCTTGAGCTGGTAGTGCATCTCGAGCTCGTCGCGCAGCAGCACGCCGCGCAGCTGACTGCTGAGGCGCGTCTGCTGGAACCAGCGCTCGACGGTCGGCTTGTTCTTGCTCATCGTCGGCCGGAAGAGCTCGTACGAGCTGCCGCCCCGCTCCTTGGCGGCGGCGAGTGCGGTCTCGGCGTTGCCGAGCAGGGTCTGCGCGTCCTCACCGTCCCAGGGGAAGACGCTGACCCCCAGCGAGGCGGTGGTGAACAGCGGATGGCCGTTGAAGTCGTAGGGCTCGTTGATCCGCCTGAGGATGCGACTGCAGGTCTCGCTGATCTCCTCGTCGACGCTCTGCAGCAGCAGCAGGAAGTCGTCGCCGCCCGAACGCGCGATGGTGTCGTGGTCCTCGAGGCAGCTGCTCAGCCGGCTGCCGACCGCCTGCAGCAGCAGGTCGCCGACCAGGAAGCCGAGGGTGTCGTTGACCTCCTTGAAGTTGTCGAGGTCGAGCACCATCACCGCGAAACGACGCTCCTGGCGCGAGGCCCGTGCGTCCGCGATCAGGTTCTTGAGCCGGTTGGAGAACAGCGATCGGTTGGGCAGGTCGGTGAGCGCATCGTAGTGCTGGCGCTGGTAGAGCGAGACGCGGGTGTGGGTGTTGTGCACCACGAAGGCGGCGAGCTCGCTGGCCGCCTCGAGCGTCTCGAGTCGCTCTTCGCTGAAGGGCGTGACCTCGGGGAAGAAGAAATCGAGGGTGCCGACGACGCGACGTTCGCCGCGCGAGTCCGCACGGGCGCGCCGCAGCGGCACCGACCAGCAGGAGCGGTAGCCCGCGGCGATGGCGACATCGCGGAGGTCGAGCCAGATCGAGTTGTCCGCGATGTCCTCGACCACCACGGTCTTGCCGTAGTGCACCGCGGCCGAGCTCGAGGTGCCGACCGGTCCCACCGGGACCCGGTCCATCGCTTCGCGCAGCGCCGCCGGGATCCTGGGCCCGGCGCCGAAGCGGAGATCGTCGGTCAGCCGCTCGTGCGAGAGGATGGCGCAGCTCGCGCCCTCGACGTACTCGTCGATCACACGGCAGACGTCGGAAAGCACGTCCTCGATCCCGTCCCGCTCGACGAGGATCTCGAGGATCCGCTTCTGTCCGCGCAGGATGGTCGAGGCGAGGCCCGACTTCGATGGCGCACGATCCAACAACATGGGCGCTCAGGGGTGGGCGGGTTCGGTCTTCAGGCCGCAGGTCCAGGCCAGTATAGCCCTCTGTCTGGCGCCCTCTGGTCGGTCGCCGGTTCCGCTGCCTGGCCTCCTCCCGGTGCGCGGTCGCGCGGGTCCCGGGCCGGGGGACGACCTGCACGGCGCGGGGCGAGCTGGTGGTCTCTCAGACGGCCTCGACCTCGACCCGGGCGTCGTTGAAGCAGGCGCCGCCGGCGACATCGGACAGGTGGTCCGGCACCAGCGCATTGCTGGTGCGGCCGTTGGCGGTGTGGTGCGACCAGAGGCCCTTCTGGAGCTCGGCCACGCCGGGCCTCAGGTCGGCGTCGATGCGGACGCCGCAGATCACCTCTCCGAGGCGGTTGAACACACGCACCCTCTCGTCGGGGCGGCCGTCGAGCCCTCTTGCGGCGGCGTCGTCGGGGTGCAGGCCGATGCGTGCCAACGACCGGTCCAGCTGACCGAAGGTGGAGCTGATGCGGTGACGCGAGGCTGGAGAGATCAGCGTCAGTGGATGCTCCTCGGTGGCGGCCGGATTCTCGAGGAAGCGGTAGAGACCGCGAGGGTGCGCCCGGTCGAGGGCTTCGGCGCAGAGCTCGACCCGGCCGCTCGAAGTCAGCGGGAAGGCGTCGACGAACTGGATCGGAGTGGTCCCGACCGACGGCTCGATGCGGTCGCGCCGTTCGAACCGCTGCGCCAGCCCCTCCGGACCTTCGCTGCGATCCGTCTCGCCGAGCAGAGCGCGCCGGGCGCTGGTCTCGTCCAGCGGATCGCCGGGCCGCTCGAGGCCGAGGCGCCGCACCAGCTCGGCGAAGAGGTCGACGTTGCTACGCGACTCGCCGTGCACCGGGATCACAGGCCGGGTGCGGTGGATCACCATCTGCCCGTAGCCCCGCGCCACGTCCTCGTGCTCGAGGAAGGTGGTCGCCGGCAGCACCAGGTCCGCGTAGCGCGCTGTGTCGGTCATCACCGGATCGAAGACGACGGTGAAGAGGTCCTCGCGCAGCAGCCCACGCCGCACCCGCTCCTGTTCTGGCAGCGTCATCAGAGGATTGTGGTTGTATACGAACAACACCTCGATCGGCGGATCGTCGAGCTCGAGCAGGGCGCGGCCGACGTGGTTCTGGTTGATCTGGCGGGCGTTCCAGCCGGCGGTGAAGTCGCGCAGGCCTGCGTCGCGCCAGACCCCGGTGTTGCTCATCGTGTAGCCGCCGCCGCGCACCCCGAACTTGCCCGCCACTGCCGGCAGGGCGACGATGGCGGCGATCGCCGAGGCGCCGTTGCGGTTGCGCTCCGGTCCCCAGCCGCAGCGGATAACGGCAGGCGACGACGCGGCGTAGAGCTCGACCAGGCGGTCGATCGAGTTCGCTGCGACCCCGCAGGTCGCCGCGGCGCGATCGAGCGTCCATTCGTCGGCCCTCTGGCGCAGCTCCTCGGCGCCGGAGGTGTAGCGCTCGAGGAAGCTCTCGTCGGCGTGGCCGCGTCGCCACAGCTCACGGATCACGCAGAGGGCGAGAGCCAGGTCGGTGCCGGGCAGCGGCTGGAGCACCAGGTCGGCCTGCTTGGCGAGCGGGATGCGACGTGGATCCACCACCACCAGACGGGCGCCGTTCTCCTGGGCGCGGCGGATCTTCGGCACCAGGTGGATGCCGGTCGCCGAGGGATTGGCGCCCCAGACGACGATCAGCTCGCTGTGCACGTAGTCCTCGAGCGCCACCCCGGCCATCTTGCCGTAGAGGCCGCTGGTCGCGGCGGTGCTGGGCGCGGCGCAGACGGTGCGTTGCAGACGCGACGCGCCGAGCCGCGAGAAGAGCAGCGCGTCGGTGGTGTCCTGGGTCAGCAGCCCGTTCGAGCCGCCGTAGGAGAGCGGCAGGATCGCTTCGCCCCCCGAGCGCTCGCTGGCGGAGCGCATCCGCTCGGCGATCAGATCGAGCGCCTCGTCCCAGCCGATCTCCTCGAAGCCCGCGGGGTCGTCGCTGCCCTTCGGCCCGACCCGGCGCAGCGGCCTGCTCAGCCGCTCGGGTGAGGAGAGATGGCGTTCGATGCGCCGCACCTTGGAGCAGATGAAGCCGTCGGTCAGGCCGTCGTGAGCGGCCGCCTCGACCACCAGGCGGCCGTTTGCATCGCGGTGCACCGAGAGCGAGCAGCTGTCGGGACAGTCGAGGGTGCACGCCGTGGTGCGGGCGACCGGCGTGCCGGCGGTTCGGGCGAGGGGCTCGGCCATGGAGGCGCTCCTGACGTGCTGCCGAACGGTCGTGGGTGCGGCGGCGCGGCTCGGCGCGCCGCGTCTGAGGTCGCCCAGAGCCTAAGCGACCTCCACCCGTGCAGGAAGCAGCGCCGGAGCCGCCACCGCGCTCCGACTGTCGGGAGCTCCCGATCCCGGCAGCTCGGACTCTCGGGAACCTGGGGGCTCGCGAGCTTGGACTCGGGAGCTTGGCGTAGGCTCGCGGCGCGGCTGCTGCGGTGGCGGTCGCGGACGGTCGGGAGTACGGGAGCGTGAGCAGTCGACGAGCAGCGGATCGAGGTCCGGTTCGGCGCCGGAGCCCGGTCGGGCCGGACCGGGAGGACGCGCTGCGCCTCTTCGTCTACGGCACGCTGATGCGCGGCGAGAGCAACCACCACTATCTGCAGAACAGCCGTTTCCTGCGCGAGGTGGCCACCGGAGGCGGCTTCGAGCTGCTCGATCTCGGCGACTTCCCCGGCATGGTCAGGCGCGGGCGCGGCTGCGTGCAGGGAGAGCTCTTCGAGGTCAGTCGGGAAGTGCTCGCCGCGGTCGACGAGCTCGAGGACCATCCCAACACCTACTGGCGCACCGAGGTGCAGCTCGCCGACCGTTCGCGCGCCGCCAGCTACCTGCTGATCGACGAGGGGCTCTGCCGGCGGCCGCGCATCGGCGGCGGCGACTGGCGACGGCACCGCGCCGTCGGCGCTTCGGACGCGGCGGGCGAAGGCGATTCCAGTGCGAGGAGAGGAACGACTTGAGCGACGACGAGACGATGCGAGCGGAGGAGATGATCGCCGGAGAGCGGGTGTTCAACTTCTCGAGCGGTCCGGCGGTGATGCCGCTCGAGGTGCTGCGCCGCGCCGCCGAGGAGCTTCCCGCCCTGCCCGGTGTCGGCATGTCGGTGATGGAGATCTCGCACCGCTCGCGCTGGGCGGACGAGATCTTCGCCGAGACCGAGGCGCGCCTGCGGCGGGTCCTGTCGGTGCCCGACGACTACCGGGTCCTCTTCCTGCAGGGTGGCGGCAGCCTGCAGTTCTCGATGGTGCCGATCAACTACCTGCGCCGCGACGCCAGCGCCGACTACCTGCTCACCGGCTACTGGGGACGCAAGGCGATCGCCGAGGCGCGGCGCGAGGGCACGGTGCACGTCGCCTGGAGCGGAGAGGGGCACCGTTTCGATCGCATGCCGGTCGCCCCGGAGGAGCTCGAGCTCGACCCCGAGGCGGCCTACGTGCACGTGACCTCGAACGAGACGATCCAGGGGGTGCAGTTCCCCGGCGACCCCCTGGCAGGCGTCGACCTCGGCGCCGTGCCGCTGGTCTGCGACGGCTCGTCGGACTTCCTGTCGCGGCCGATCGACGTCAGCCACTACGGCCTGCTCTACGCCTGCGCCCAGAAGAACGCCGGGCCGGCGGGGCTGAGCATCGTCGTGGTGTCCGACGCGCTGCTCGAGCGCGGCAAGCAGGGCCTGCACAGCATGCTGGACTACCGCAGGCACGCCGAGGCGGGCTCGCGCTACAACACGCCGCCGGTGTTCGCCGTCTACCTCTTCCGGCTGGTGCTGGAGTGGCTCGAGGATCGATTCGGCGGACTCGAGCGCCTGGGGGAGCACAACCGGCGCAAGGCCGAGCTGCTCTACGCCGCGCTCGACGAGCACGCCGACTACTACCGCGGCCACGCGCGGCCCGAGTTCCGCTCGTCGATGAACGTCACCTTCCGCACCCCGGACGAGGACACCGACCGCGCCTTCCTGAGGGGTGCCGAGGAGCTCGGCATGCACCAGCTCGCCGGGCACCGTTCGGTGGGAGGGGTGCGAGCGTCGATCTACAACGCCATGCCGCTCGCCGGGGTGGAGCGCCTCGCCGAGTACCTGCACGATTTCCGGCGCCGGTCCGGGTGAGGGGCGCGGCATGAACGCCGGCACGCCGCAATCGGGTGCGCTCGCAGACGGCCGCGGTCCGCACGAGCCGGCTGGCGAGGAGATCGACGCCAGGGCCGCGGTCCGCGAGTGCATCGAGGCCGGGCGCTCCGGCCTGCTCCTCGACGCCGCCCGACTGCCGCCTGCGTTCTTCGACCTGTCGACTCGCCTCGCCGGCGAGGTCACGCACCAGACCGGCGTCTACCACGTGCCGATCGCCATCTTCGGGGTCGACGTGGAGGGCAGGGAGGTGGCGGGCCGGCCGATCGCCTCCCGCAGTCTGTGGAGCTGGATCCACGAGAGCCGGGGGAGCAGCACGCTGCGCTTCTTCGCCCGGCGCGAGGAAGCTCTCGAGTGGCTCTCGGCTCCCTGACTCCTTCGCCTCGGTGGAGGTCGGGTGCCGACGACCTCCCACGCCGACGAGCCACTCCTCAGTGGCCCGCTCTGGCGATCTCCCGGTAGTAGGCGAGATTGCGCTCGGCCAGCACCTCGATCGAGAAGTGCTCGACGGCACGGCGCCGCGCCGCCTCGCCGAGCCGCTGCCGGAGGGGTGCGTCGCGCAGCAGCCGGATCAGCCCGTCGGCGATCGCCGTCGGGTCCCTCGGATCGCAGAGCAGGCCGGAGACCTCGTGCTCGATGACCTCGGGGCCGGGCCCGGTCGAGCTGGCGAGCACCGGCTTGGCCAGCGCCATGCCCTCCAGCCAGGCGAGCGGCATCGCCTCCATGTGCGAGGGGTAGGCGAGCACCTCGGCGCTGGCCAGCACCGTCGCGATCTCGTCGTGCGGCACGGCGCCGCGGAACTCCACTCGCTCCCGAAGCGGCTCGGGGGTCTCGGCCTCGAGCAGGGCGCGGAAAGAACCGCGACGGTCTCGAGTGTCACGGCCGCAGATCACCAGGTGGAAGTCGGGGATCTCTCGCGCCACCCGCGGCGCTGCCTGGATCAGCTGACGGATGCCCTTCTTCTCGACCAGCGCTCCGGCGAACGCCACCCGACCCGCCACCGGCGGCCGTTCGGACGGACGGAAGCGCTCGACATCGACCGGGTTGGGGATCACCTCGATCGGGCGTCCACCAAGGTCGAGGAGGGCGCGGGTGCGCTCCGCCACGTAGTGGCTCACGGCGCACAGCCGGTCGGCGCGGCGCAGCGAGCGACGCTCGAGCCAGGAGCGCAGCAGCGCCGGATCGCGCTCTTCGGCTTCGGCGAAGAAGCGATGGCCGCCGTGCATTCGCACCACCCGGCTCCACGGCTCGTCGCCGCCAGGGCCGGACCTGGTCGAGGAGCCGGGCAGCGCCAGCGCGTGCCCGTTCTCCGCCCCCTCGATCAGATCGATCGGCCGCTCGGCGTCGATCTCACGCAGAGCCCGGCGCAGGCGGAGGGCGTGCTGGGGGATGCGTGGCCGTGTCCGCGCCGCGGCGAGTCGCCTCACCACGACCCCCTCGTCGTCCTCGCGGGCGTCGTGCTCGCGCCCCGCCTCGATGCCGAGCACCGTGACGCGTTGGCCGGCGGCGACGAGCCGCCGCGCCAGCATCCGGGTGAAGGTGCCGATGCCGCCGTGGGGTGCCGGCGGATACTCACCGCAGAGATAGACGACGTGCAGCGGACGATCGGTTTCCCTCGTCACCCGACCGCGCCTCCGGCTCTGCCGGCGCGGTGGCGCGATGCGATCGAGACGCAGGCGTCGAGCAGCGCCGAGCAGGCGGTGCCGATCGGCCGCCCCACCTGCAGCCGCACCAGAGCGGCACGCTCGGCCCGATCGAGGGTGGGATCGGCGAGGTAGGCGGCGACCTGTGCCGCCAGCTCGTCGGCGCTGGTGGCGACCCGCACGGCGCCGGACTCGACCACCCGCTGGTAGTGCTCGAAGCGGTAGTACACCTCGCGTAGGGGTCCGCCGTAGACCGGCGGGTCGTGCATGTCGATCGCCAGGTTGACCACGGGCCGGTCGTGGATCGCGAAGTCGAGGCTCATCGTCGATGCGGTGTTGACGTTGAGATCGCAGTGCTGGGTGAGGTTGGCGAGCAGGCGCACGTCCTCGGCGGTGGGGATGAACTCGTGCCAGCCGTTGCCGGTGCTCCACAGCGGTGGCGAGAAGACCAGCTCCGGGAAACGCCCGCGCACCCTCTCGTAGCGAGCACCGTCGTCCACCGGTGAGGGACGCGCGATCACCTGCGGGCGGCCGGGCACACGGCCGTCGGCGATCAGCTCGAGCAGCAGCTCGAGGTGCTCCGGGTCTTCCGGACAGGTCATCCGGTCGCCACCAGAGAAGCAGATCACCGGGCGCGCCGGGTCGAGCCCGAGGCCGGCAAGAAACTCGTCTCGCCGCTGCAGCAGCTCGTCGTCGGCATAGGGGTCGAACTGGGCCGCGCCGACGAGGTGCACGTCGTCCGGGCCGATGCGGGGATAGAAGCGGCGCAGCTCGCTCTCCATCAGCTCGCTCCACACCATGTAGGACTCGAAGGGCGATGCGATGCGTCCCTTGCTGGTCAGGTTGTCCCAGCTGAAGATCTGGCTGCCGGTGGGGATTCCCAGTCGCCGGGCCGCGATCACCGGCGGCGCGGTCGAGGGTGGCCGCTGGTGTGAAGCGAGCACGAAGTCGGGTGGGTCGTGGCCGAAGACCTGCTCGTAGGCGAGGGTCGCCGGTGCGCGCGCGACCAGCGACCGGTAGGGCCGCTCGAGGCAGTCGAGCCGGCGCCGTCCGGCGCACAGTCTGCCGAGCGCCTTGGCGCAGCCCCGCAGCAGGCGATGTCGCGCCGAGCCGGTGATCGGCTGGCGGTAGACCAGCTGCATGGCGCGGGTGTCGCCCCAGGCCAGGTGGCCGTAGTAGAGCGCGTAGCGCAGCAGCTGGATCGCCGGCCCCTCCGGATGTGGCACCAGCGGCCGATCTCGCCACACCCCGGGGCCGCTCGCGGATGCGTGCAGGCTCTCGTCGTCGTCACCGCCCCGCTCGCCGCCGGCGGCGACGGTGAAGGCGGTCACGCGGAGTCCGCGTTCTGCGCACAGCCGCGGGAAGCGGGTGAGTTGCAGGTTGCGCACCCCCGGGCCGTCCGGGATCAGCAGCGCCAGGTGCAGCGGCCTGTCCGCGCCGCTGCCGCTCACCGCCACTCCGCCACCTGCGCGGCGGTGGTCCGACGGTCGCCGACCAGCAGCGAGAGGTCGATCCACTGCCAGATGAAGAAGGAGTTGTCTCCCACGCCGTCGGCGAACCGGCGCCACTCGCGGCGCACCGCGGCGCCGTCGAGCCAGGCGCAGCGCGCGGCTTCCTCGATCCCTGCCTCGGCCCATGCGCGCAGAGGTCCACGCAGCCATTCGCGCTGCGGCGTCTGCAGCGGACGCTTGGGCGCCTCGCGCACCCTCTCGGGGAGCAGTCGGGCGGTGAGCTCGCGGACCAGCAGCTTGCCGCCTCCGGCGCCGACCTTGTGCTCGTCCGGTTGGGCGAGGCCGAGCTCGACCAGCCGGTGATCGAGGAAGGGCTCTCGCAGCTCGACCGAGGCGGCCATCGACACCCGGTCGTTGTAGCGCAGCGCGCGGGGCAGCTTGCGCTCGACCAGGTCCTCGAGCTGACGGCGCTGCAGGAGGGAGCACGGCCGCGCGCCTGGCCGCTCCTCGCCGCCCGCTTCCCCCGCCGGGGCACTACTGAAGGCCGCGGCGGCGCGGGCGAGCTGCGGATCGACGACCTCGGGCCGCGTCGAGCGCTCGCGACTGCCCTGCAGGGCGGGCGCTGCCGGTGAGGCAGAGCCGCCGCGGTAGTAGTCGTAGCCGGCCCAGGCCTCGTCCATGCCCTGCCCGTCGAGGGTCACCTTGATGCCGTGGCTGGAGGCGTGCTGGAAGAGCTTCGCGTAGGCGAGGGTCGGCAGTCCGCCGGCGGGCTCGCTCTGCACCCTCGAGATGCGCCGCGCCAGGTCGGGCACCTCCTGCGGCTCCATCCGCACCACGAGGTGCGGATGGGAGCTGCCGTGCAGCATCGCCTCGACCCAGGGCAGCTCGTCGTAGCGCTCGTCGCCTGTGGTGAAGGTCAGCGCCGGGACCCGGGAGGGATCGACGCCGGCGCGCTGCACCAGGGCGAAGAGCAGCGACGAGTCCAGCCCGCCGCTGAGGTTGACCGCCACCGGCACGTCGCTGCGGAAGCGCAGTCGCACCGATTCGTCGAGCAGCTCGAGTAGGCGCGCCGCGCACTCCTCGCGCGGCAGGGGAGGCGCTGCGAGCGCCCGCTCGGCGACGTCGTACCAGCGCCGGCGCTGCCAGTGCCCGCCCTGCAAGCGCAGCATCTCGCCGGCGCCGAGGCGCTCGATGCCGCGCCAGAAGGTCTCTCGGCCGCGCTCCGCTGCGCCGTCGGCCAGGAAGCGTGCCCAGACCATGGGCTCCGGCTCGACGCCCAGCCCGATCGCCTGGAGGGCGGCGATCTCGCTGGCGAAGGCGACGCCATCGGCGGAGGAGCCGGTCGGCAGAAGTACCGCTCCTGCCGTTTCCGCTCTCTCGCTGGCGCCACAGTTGGCCCAGTAGAGCGGCTTGACGCCGAAGCGATCGCGCACCAGGACCAGCGAGCGATCGCGCTCGTCCCAGACCGCGAAGGCGAACATGCCGTGCAGCCGGTCGAGGCAGTTCTCGCCCCACACCTGCCAGGCGGCGAGCAGCACCTCGGTGTCGCAGCTGCCTGCGAAGCGCTGCCCGTGGCTGCGCAGCTCGCGGCGCAGCTCCTCGTGGTTGTAGATCTCGCCGTTGTAGACCAGGCGCAGGGGGCCGCGCGCCATCGGCTGGTGGCCGCTGGCGGAGAGGTCGAGGATGCTGAGACGCCGGTGGGTGGCCGCGAAGTCCGGCAGGGACACGGAGCCCTGATCGTCGGGGCCGCGGTGCACGAGGGCCGCGCTCATCGCCGCCAGGGCGCGACCAGTGGTCGGGGCCCGGGTGACCGCGCCGGCGAGTCCGGCGAAGCCGCACATCAGGGCGCTCCCTGCACTTCGCGAGTCTGGAACCAGCGCTCGGCGCGCCGCCAGTCGTCCTCGTCGTCGAGGTTGATCGAGCGTTCGCGCGGCACTTCGATGCCGAGGGTGCGGCGGCCGTAGAGCGAGCGGCTCTCCTCGAGCACCCGGCGCCGCACCAGGTAGACCGAGCCCTCACGGTGGAACGCTGGCGCCAGGTCCTGACGCCGCGGTGGCGGCTGCTCGGCGCCGCTGAACAGGCGCAGCGCCCCGTCCTCGGCGCGGAGGTAGACCCACTCCGGGTGGTGCTCGCAGGGGACCGGCAGCACGGTCATCGCCGCATCGGCGTCGGGGTCGGCCAGCAGCTCGAAGGCGCGCCGGATCCAGCGCGGATCGCGCAGCGGGGCGGTCGGCTGCAACAGCAGCACGAAACCCGCCTGGCCGCGCGGATCGCCAAGCTCGCGCAACGCCGCCAGCGCGTGCAGCAGCACGTCGAGGGTCGGCGTCTCGTCGGCGGCGAGCTCGGTCGGGCGGCGGAACGGCAGCTCGAATCCGAGCTGCTCGCCGAGCGTCGCGATCTCGTCGTCCTCGGTCGACAGGACGACGCGGCTCAGGCCGGCGGCCCGCGCGTGCTCGAGGGTGTGGGCGATCAACGGTCGGCCGTCGAGCGGCCGCACGTTCTTGCGCGGGATGCCCTTGGAACCGCCGCGGGCGGGCACCAGGACGAGGGTGTCGTCGGCGAGGGCCGGCGGCACCGGATCGACACCCCACAGGGCACGGCTCTCTTCGTTGGCGGACATCGAACGGAGCGGCTCGGGCTCAGTAGGTGAGGCGTTTGGTGATCGTCAGCGGAGCCTCGGCGAGGCAGGCGGCGATGCGCTCGCCGGCGCGACCGTCGCCGTAGAGCGGTTCTCCCCGACGGTCGGAGGCCGCTGCCGCCGCGGCGATCGCGGCTCGGATCGCGCCCTCGTCGTGGTCGACGTCGACGACGTTGGCGCCGCGCTCGCGGCCCGCCTGGCGGCTGCCGATGTTGACCGTCGGCACGCCGAGATAGCTGCACTCGCGGATGCCGACGCTCGAGTTGCCGACCAGGCAGGCGGTGCCGCAGAGCAGGCGCAGGAAGTCGGTCGGCGCCATGTTCTTGAAGAAGTGCATGCGGCGGCCGCCGCCGTGCTCGCGGAAGGAGCGGATGGCGTTGGCGACACCGCCGGATCCGGCGTCGACGTTGGGCCAGAACCAGAACGCCGGGCGCCCGGTGGCCTCGACCGCGCGCAGGGTGGCCAGGGTCTGTTCGCGACTGGCCTCGAACTCGGTGGTCACCGGATGCTGCATGACCACCAGGTAGCCGCCCGGGTGCTCCGGGGGGCGCAGGTCGAAGACCTCACCGACGCCGCCGTAGCGCTCGAACGGATCGAAGTCGAGGCCCGGTCGGGCCGCGACCCGCGCCGCCAGATCGATCGACGGGCAGCCGGTGACGTGCACCCGCGCCGGGTCCTCTCCCATGCGCACCACGCGCTTGCCCGCGAGCTCGGTCGAGACCAGGTGTAGGTCGGCGAGCTTGGTCACCGCGTGGCGCACCTTCTCGTCGATCGAGCCGGTGATCTCGCCGCCCTGCACGTGCACCAGCGGCAGGTTCATGTACGACGCGGCGATCGCCGTCGCCATGGTCTCGAAGCGGTCGGCGATGGTGACCACCATGTCCGGCTGCAGGTTGTCGAAGGTGGTCGCCAGCTCGAGCACGCCGAGGCCGGTGGTCTTCGCCATCGAGTGCGGGGTCTCGCCCTCGAGCACCATGAACACTCGCGCCGCGGGATGGAAGCCGTCCTCCTCGATGAACCGGGCCGCGGTGCCGTAGCGGTCGAGCAGCGCCGAGCCGGCGACGACCAGCTGCAGCTCGAGGTCCTCGTGGAGCTCGATCGCCTCGAGGGCGGTCTTGATGCGTGAGTAGCTCGGGCGGGCGGTGATCACCACGCAGATGCGGCGGCTCACGGCTCGGGGTCCCCCGATTCGGCCTCGAGGTCGTCGAGGCGCAGCAGCCGGTCGGCTTCGACCGCGTGAGCCAGACGGCGACCGAGAAGCTGCGCCTCGCGCTCGGGGCTGACGCCGGTGCCGGGCTTCTTGGCCACCAGGTCGCCCGACCGCAGACGATGCCCGGCGGGCATGTCGCGGGCGGCGACGAGGCTGCGCTGGAAGAGGGCGCGCATCGGTGCGAGAGCGGCGGCTGCGGCGCTCTTGTCGACGGGATGCGCCAGCATGCGTTCGATGGTGCGCACCCCTTCGACCAGCTGCGCGACCTGCTCCGGCGTCAGCGAAGCCGGTACGTCGGGCCCGAAGGCGTGGCGGCTCAGGGTGACGTGGAACTCGGCCAGCGCCAGGCCGCGCGCCACGCCGGCGAGGATGGGGTAGATCGTGCCGGAGTGGTCGGAGAGACCGGCCGGGCAGCGGTAGCGTGCTGCGAGCTCGTCGACCAGGTTGAGCCCCACCTTCTCCGGCGGACAGGGGTACTGCGAGGTGCACTGGAAGATGGCCAGGGGTGGTGGCGCGTCGCCGCGCAGCCGGGCGACGACGGCGTCGATCTCCGCCCAGTCGCTCATTCCGGTCGACAGCAGGATCGGCTTGCCGGTGCTGCGGATGGCGTCGAGCAGCGGCAGGTTGTTGAGCTCGCCCGAGGCGACCTTCCAACCTTCGATCCCGAGGCCCTCGAGCAGCTCGAAGGCGGCGAGCGAGAAGGGCGAGCTGAGGAAGATCAGCCCTCGCTCCTCGGCGTGGCGCTTGAGCTCGGCCCACTGGTCGGGGCGGAACTCCATCCGCCGCCAGTAGTCGATCCGTCGCTCGTCCTGCGGCGAGAAGCGCACCCGCCAGGGCTCGTCGGGAGTGCTCTCGGCGTCGGCGATGTGGGTCTGGAACTTGATCGCGTCGACCCCGCTGTCGGCCACCAGGTCGACGAAGGCGTGTGCCGTGCCGAGGCTGCCGTCGTGCGCCTGTGCCACCTCGGCGACCAGCAGCACCGGACGGTCGGGGTGCTGGAACCAGGCGGCCAGGCCGCGACGCCAGGGCTCGCCCGGAGGGCGTGGCGGGTCGGAAGTGTGCGGCTGTGGATCGCTCATGGGATGGGTGGCTGCGGCGGCGGCAGTCGCCCTTCGTCGGGGCTGCGCCGATCCGATGTGCGCCGGTGCGGCACGGGGAGAATCCTACGCAACGATCGCGCCCGGGCCTGGAGTAGGCGGAATCCCGACAGGCGCTGGCGATCGCCTGAGTCTGGTACGCCGCAGCCCATCGCTCGCTCTGAAGCCCTCGTCTCTTCGCCCGGATTGTCCATGAACACCGTAGTGAGCCCGTGGAGGCGCCCGTCGAACGGGATGCATCTGCGGGCGCAGGAGGTGGCTCGTGAATAATCCGGGCTAGAGGTGATCTCCGCGTGCCTGACCCTCGAGAACCACGAAGCCGCTCCGACGCCCGATCGCCCCTGACGAGCCAGGAGGAGGAGCGCGAACACGGCAAACCCTCGACCGGTGGCGCCGACGACGGCGTCCGGCTCGACGGGGGCGCGGCCTCGTCGACGGAGGCCGGTGGAGCCGAGGTGGTCGGTGAGGCCGGAGGCGACGCGATGCGCCACCTGCTCGCCGAGTTCCGCGGCTCGAGCGGACTGGTGGCGCTGATCGTCGGCCTCTCGTTCGTGTGTGGCGTGCTCGAGACCGCCGCCATCACCCTCGCCGTGGCCACGCTGAGCTCGGTGGTGATGGCCGAGATCGCAGCCGGAGACCCTTCGTCGCTCCTCGGCTTCTCGTTGCCGTCGCCCTGGGTCGCGGTGCAGCTCGGCGTCGCCGCGGTGCTGGTGCGCTGGCTGCTCGCGGTGTGGAACGACTGGCTGATCCAGCACGCGGTGACGCGCTGGACGATCGAGCTGCGGTCGCGCCTGCTCACCGCCTTCCTCCACGCCGAGTGGCGGCTGCAGGCCGAGGAACGCTCGGCGGCGGTGCAGGAGCGCCTCTTCCAGAGCTCGACCCAGGTGTCGAGCCTGATGGCGACGGTGCTGACCTGGCTGCAGTCGGCGATCACGGTGCTGGTCATCCTCGGCGGAGCGCTGGCGGTGAACGCCGTCGGCGCGGTCGCCGCGGCGGTGGTCTCGGTGGTCCTGGTGGTCATGGTGCGACCGCTCAACGCCTGGATCTCTCGCAGCGCCGAGCGCGCCCTGGAGTCGATGCTGCGCAGCGCCGAGCTGGTGCGTTCGTGCCTCGAGCTGGTGCGCGAGCTGCGCGTGTTCGGCTCCCGCGACTCGGCCCGCAGGGCGATGCTCGACGAGGTGGTGCGCCAGGATCAGGCGCGTCGCCAGGCCCTCTTCTTCTCCGCCTTCTCCGGCCAGCTCTACTTCACCCTGGTCATGCTCGCGTGCTGGGGCGCCCTCGCCGTCGTGCTGCTGCTCGAGCCGGCTCGATTCGCCGAGCTCGGAGCGGTCGGCCTGCTGCTGCTGCGCAGCCTCGGCTACACCCGCAGTCTGCACACCGGCAGCACCAAGATCCGCGGCCTGCTCCCGACCTACGAGGATCTGCGCCGCTTCGAGCGTCGGCTCGCGGGGCTCGGTCGCGAGCGCGAAGTCGCATCGGGAAGGACTCCCGAGGACACCGACCTGGTCCTCGAGGGGGTCGGCTTCCAGTATCCGGGCAGCGCCGTGGCGGCGCTGGAGGGGGTCGAGCTCACGATTCCCGCTGGGACCTCGTTCGCCGTGGTCGGGCCCTCCGGCAGCGGCAAGTCGACGCTGGCGCAGATCGTCCTCGGCCTGCGCCGGCCGACCGCCGGCAGGTTCCTCGTCGGGGGGATAGCCGAGCCCGAGCTCGACCCGGCCTGGTGGCGCTCGGCGACCGCCGTCGTCACTCAGGAGAATCTGCTGCTCGACGCCAGCGTGCTCGAGAACGTGCGCTTCTACCGCCAGAGGATCGACGAGGCGGTCGTCTGGAGGGCCCTCGCCGAGGTGGGTCTCGAGGAGTTCGTGCGCGCGCTGCCGGAGGGGCTGCTCACCCGTGTCGGCCAGCATGGGGCTCGCCTGTCGGGGGGGCAGCGACAGCGTCTGTGCATCGCCCGCGCCCTGGTCGGCGCGCCGAGGATCCTGGTGCTCGACGAGCCGACCAGCGCCCTCGACGTGCACTCCGAGCAGGTCGTGCAGCAGTGTCTCGACCGCCTCGCCGGCCGCTGCACCAGGATCGTCATCGCGCATCGCCTGTCGACCATCCGCAGCTGCGAGCGGGTGCTGGTGCTGGACCACGGGCGCATCCTCGACCTCGGCAGCCCCGCCGAGCTCGAGCAGCGGCTGGGCTACTTCCGCGAGGCGCTGTCGCTGTCGAGCGGTTGAGTCAGCCGAAAGGGGTTCGCTCCCCGTGCCTCGCCGGTGAGGAGGCCGAGGAGGCTTCGCTCACTGCGCAGAGGAGGACGCAGCGTCCCGGCTCGCCAGCCAGGCGTCGCAGACCTCGCGCACGGCCCCGTGACCACCGCCGGCGCGGGTCTGCAGGCCGGCCGCCGCCACCGCGTCGGGATGGGCGTCGGCGACGACGATGGCGACGCCGGCCCACTGCAGGCACTCGACGTCGTTGACGTCGTTGCCGACGTAGGCGACCTCGTCGGCGGCGAGCCCGCGCTCCTCGGCCATGGCCCGCAGCAACGTGAGCTTGTCGTCGAGCTGCTGAGTCACCGGGATGCGCAGCTTCTCGCAGCGCACCCGCACCACCGGGTTGCGCTCTTTCGACAGCACCACCAGTTCGAGACCCGCGTCGCGCGCCATCTCGAGGCCGAGGCCGTCGCTGCGGTTGCAGGCGACTGTCTCGTGGCCGAGCTCGGAGACGAAGACACGGTTGTCGGTGAAGACGCCGTCGAAGTCGAGAGCCAGCAGCCGCACGGAGGACATGTGTCGGGGGCGCAGCGGCCGCGCGACGGTGAGTCCGAGGACCGAGGCGAGAGGCGAGAGAAGCGGCGACATGTGGGCTCCTGCGGTTGCGCTCGGGCGCGATCTGGTGGCTGCGGGCGAGGCCGGGAGCGCGGCGAGCGAGGTCGAGAACGGGCGCTGCGCGACGCGGGGATCGAGGACTGCCGAACTCGACTCGGCGCCGCTGGTGAGCCTTGCACAACCTGAGGCGGCGACGCCTTCTCCACCGGCGAGGCGGCCCCGACGGCGCTGATACGATGCGCCGCCATGCTGATCGAGCCCGAGGAGAAGCCTCTCCGCGTCTGCGTCACCGGTGGAGCGGGGGGCCTCGGGTTGCAGATCGCCCAGCGCTTCCACCGCGACGGCGCCAGGGTGCACATCTGCGACGTGGCTCCCGAGGATCTGCTGCGCACCCTCGGAGATCACCCCGGCATGCACGGCACGACGGCCGACGTCTCGATCTCGGCCGAGGTGCGCGAGTTCGTGCGCGAAGCGGTCGAATGGATGGGCGGCATCGACGTGCTGGTGAACTGCGCCGGCGAGTTCGGGCCGCGCTGCCGGGTCGAGGAGATCGACGACGAGGAGTGGGATCGGGCGCTCGGCGTCAACCTCAGCGGCGCCTTCTACTGCATCCGCGAGGTGGCGCCCGTGTTGCGGGCGCAGCGCTCCGGCGCGATCGTCAACATCGCCTGCACCGCGGCGCGCTCGGGGATGCCGCGGCGCGCCGGCTACGTCGCCGCCAAGGCCGGCCTGCTCGGGTTGACGCTGGCGATGGCACGCGAGCTGGGGCCCGACAACGTGCGCTGCAACGCGATCCTGCCGGGAATGATCGACGGACCGGCGGCGCGCCAGCTGGTCGACCTGCGCGCCCGCCAGAGCCGCATCAGCCGCGACGAGGCCGAGGCGGAGCTGCTGTCGCGGGTGTCGATGCGCACCTGGATCGAGCCCGAGGAGGTCGCCGAGATGGTCGCCTACCTGGCCTCGCCCGCGGCGAGGCACGTCTCGGGCCAGGAGATCTCGGTCTGCGGCAACCTCGAGTGGGAGTGAGGGCGCCCGAGCGGCGACCCGCCTTCAGCGGCCGGCCGCCGTGTCGGCGAGGATCGACAGCAGGACCTGCTCGTCGAGACTGCCTCCGGACAGCACACAGATCTTGATGGCGTCGCCGTCGCTGGCCAGCGCCGCGGCGTAGGTGAGCGCCGCCGAGCCCTCGACGATCAGCCGGTTGCCCCTCGCCAGTGCGGCGAGGGCCCGGCGCGTCGTCGACTCTTCGACCAGGTCGACGCGATCGACGACGCGCCGCAGCAGCGGGAACATCTCGCGGGTGATGTAGGGCACCGCGACGCCGTCGCAGAAGGTGCGGCAGTCGACGCTCACCGGCTCCCCGGCGGCGAGCGAGGCGTGCAGGGCGGGGCATCCGGACGGCTCGACGGCGACCAGTCGGGTGCGTTCGCCCCACCCCGCCGCGTGCAGGGCCGAGCCGATCCCGGCGATCAGACCGCCGCCGCCGACCGAGACGTAGATCTCCACCGGTTTCCCATCCCGTCTTGCGGGCGGTCTTCCATGCGATCCCTCGTGCCGCGACGGGTCGCGGTGCTCCAGCTCCCGGACGAGCTCGAGCCCGAGGCTGGCGTGTCCGGCAATGACGTCGGGCTCGATCCACGGATGCACGAAGGCGGCGCTCTCGCTCCGCCAGCCGCCCTCGCGGAGGAACTCGAACAGCGCATCGCGCGGCACCTGGCGCACCGTGCCGCCGAGCGCCTCGACGGCAGCGACCTTGGTGGCCGGCGCGCCCTCCGGCATCAGGCTGGTGGCGGCGACGCCGAAACGCCGTCCGCACCAGGCCAGCGCCTGCGCGGTGTTGCCCGCCGAGACGGTGAGCAGGCCGACGTCGCGGCGTGAGGCCCCGAGGCGGGAGACCGCGTGGTAGATGCCGCGCAGCTTGAACGAGCCGATCGGTTGCAGCGTCTCCGGCTTGAGCCAGATCTCTGCCCGCGTCGCGTCGCCGCTGGCGTCCCGGGCGCGTACGAGGGGGGTGCGCAGGCAGACGTCGTAGACGATCTCGGCGGCGCGCTCGAGGGCCTCCAGATCCGGCAGCTGGAGGGGCGCGTAGCCGGGCGCCGGGCTCGGTCTCACGGCCAGCGCACCGGGATCTGGAGGACGCGGTCTTCGCCGTCGCGGTAGCAGACGAACCCCTCGCGCCGGCCGAAGAGGTAGAGGTCGCGCAGCAGCTCGACGTCGCGCCGACAGTACTGCTCGATCTCGTCGAAGCGTCCCTCGCGGTACCAGGCCAGGCTCTGCATCCCGTCGGAGCTCTTGGCGGCGCCGAGTGTCGCCTCGCACAGTGCCGACAACCCGACCCGCCCGCCGATCGACGCCTCGATCTCCTCGAGCAGGTCGAGGGTGGGCAGCGAGCGGCTGAAGTCCTCGCCGGTGTATCCGGAGAGCACCCGGTAGTCGAAGCGAACGCTGTTGAATCCGACCACCAGGTCGGCGCCGCGCAGGTCGTCGACCAGGGCACCCACGTCGTCCTCGCGGTAGACGCGGAAGCGGTTCTCCTCCATGAAGCAGGCGACGGCCAGGGCGACGCCGAGACGGTGCACGTGCAGCCAGCCGCCGACCTCCTCGGCGCTGCGCTTGGTCTCGACGTCGAAGAGCAGGGTGCGCTCGACCACCCGCGGCAGGGGCCGCCGTGGTGGCCGAGCGACGAGCTCGGCCGGAGCGCTGCCCGGCGTCGCTGTGTCGGAGGCGGCGCTCGGCGAGCGTGGCGACCAGCCGATCCGTCCGAGGTCGAAGAGGTTGCGGCTGGGACCGCCGATGGAGTCGCTGTCGACGCTCGCTCCGGCGGCGTCGGGCATCCGGGCTTCCGGCCCCTGTGGCGGTGGCGGATGGAAGCGGTGCTCGGGTCCACGTGGCTCGCGGTCGACCCGCGGCGGCGGCGGCTGGACCGGCCGCGAGAGGTCGAGTGGCGGCGGCTCGATCGGCCCCCTGCGCGGTGCGCTGCGCCCGCGCAGCAGGCGCACCAGCTCGACGGCGCCGGGCTTGTCGAGTGGCCGGTTGCCGTTGCCGCACTTCGGCGACTGCACGCAGCCCGGGCAGCCGTCGGCGCACTGACAGCGCGCGAGCAGCTCCTCGACCCGGTCGAGCAGCTCGCTGAGCCGCTCGAAGCCGGCCTCGGTGATGCCGACGCCGCCTTCGTGGCCTTCGTAGAGGAACACCGCGCCGGAGCCGACCTGCGGGTGGAAGGGGATCGAGATGCCGCCGAGGTCGCCGCGGTCGCACAGCGCAAGCACCGGAAAGAGCGAGATCGCAGCGTGCTCGCAGGCGTGCAGGGCGCCCATGAAGTCGAGTCCCAGCTCGCGGAGCGATTCTTCGATCGCGCCCGGCGCGGCGAACCAGAGGGCGACGCTGTCGAACTCGACCGGGTCGAGCTCCAGCGCCTCCCGGCTGAGGCGCTCCTGCGACGAGATCTTCTTGCGCTCGTAGCCGACGACGCGCTCGGTCACCCGGACCCGCCCCAGCCAGGCGCTCAGCGGCCCCGAGTGGGCGTGGTCGTAGAGCTCGAGGATCTCGGTGTGCTTCTCGGTGAGCGGCGTGGTGAAGTAGTCGACGTGCACCGGAGTCGCCACCGCCCTCCGCTTCTGCTGGTCGAGCTCCGAGATGGCGAACTGCCGCCCGGCGTGCAGGTAGATCGCTCCCGGATGGCACTCGCGCAGTGCCCGCACTCCGTCGACGGTGCCGATCGCCCTGCCGCTGGCGTCGCTGACGATGGTGTAGACCGCTCCGCCGCCGCGCAGCGAGATGCCGCGGTGGGGCGCGCCGTCGAGCGAGTGGATCAGGCTGCCGTCGTGGGACCGGGCCAGGCGATGGGCGGCGAGCATGTCGCCGACGGTGGCGGCATGGTCCTCGAGGTAGGCGCGGTCGCGCGCGGTGTCGAGCGCCAGCTCGGTGGCGGCGCAGGCCAGGTGGCGCGACGCGATCGCCGAGTTGCGCGGTGAGGTCACCAGCGGCTCGCATTCACGTCCGAGGAACTCGTCCGGCTGCCGCAGCAGGTACTGGTCGAGAGCGTCGGGCAACGCCACCAGAGCGGTGATCGACTCGCGCCCCTGACGCCCCACCCGTCCCGAGCGCTGCCAGGTGGCCATCATCGACCCCGGGTAGCCCACCAGTACGCAGGCGTCGAGGCCGCCGACGTCGATCCCCATCTCCAGCGCCGAGGTCGAGATCACCGCGTCGAGCTCGCCATCGTGCAGCCGGCGTTCGATCTCGCGCCTCTCGGAGGCCAGGAAGCCGGCGCGGTAGTTGGCCACGCGCGCGGCGAGCTCGGGCTCCTTGGCCTGCAGCCACGAGTGCAGCAGCTCGGTCATGCGGCGCGCCTTGGTGAAGACGATCGTCTTGAGGCCGGCGCGCACCAGCGCCACCAGGAGCTGCAGACTGGTGGTGTAGGGGCTGGTGCTCGGCTGGAGGAGCAGGAAGTGGCGGCCCTCGCGAGGCGCCCCGGAGTCCTCCACCAGCAGCAGATCGCGACCGGTGAGCTGGCGCGCGAAGGACGCTGCGTTGCTGGCGGTGGCCGACGACGCGATCAGCGAGGGCTCGGCGCCGGCACGGCGGCAGAGGCGCAGCAGTCGCTGCAGCACGTGGTGGAAGTGGCTGCCGAAGACGCCGCGGTAGGTGTGCAGCTCGTCGAGCACGATCCAGCGCAGGTCGGCGAGCAGCGGTTGCCAGCTCGCCGCGTGCCCGAGGATGCCGAAGTGCAGCATGTCGGGGTTCGAGATCAGCACCCGCGGCGGATCGGCGCGAATCCCCTCGCGTTGCTTGCGCGGCGTGTCGCCGTCGTAGATCGCGCAACGAGCGTCGTCGGTCGCGATCCCGGCCAGCTCGCGCAGCTCGTCGAACTTGCCCTGCTGGTCGCGCCCGAGGGCTTTGAGCGGGAACAGGAAGAGCGCCTTGCCGGGCTCGCGGCGGAGCGCTGCTTCGAGCACCGGGAGCTGGAAGACCAGCGACTTGCCTGACGCTGTCGGCGTCGACAGGAGCACGTCGCGGCCCGCCCTCGCCGCCGCCAGCCCCTCGACCTGGTGACTCCACAGGGCGTCGATGCCGCGGCCGGCCAGCGCCGCGAGCAGCGGTTCGGGGAGGGGAGGCGTCGGCTCGGCGAGGCGCTGCGGCCGCGCCGGCAGGTAGGCGCGGTGCGCGATCTGTGCGGCGAGCTCGCCGCCACCGGAGAGGCGGTCGACCAGCTCGCTGAGGGATGCCGCGTCGGTGGTCTGTGGGGCCATGTTCGGGGCTCTGCAGCTCTCGGTGGTCAGTGTAGCGGTGCGGTGGCTGCCCGCCGCCGGGCATCTCGGGGAGGGGAGGCGTGGGGCGCGGAGGCGGCGCGGCAGCGCCTGCCGGAATGCGGCGCCGGAGCCTGGCGTAGGATGCGAAGGCGCCGCGGCCAACCTTGCAGCGGACGCCACGACGCCGCGTCGACAGCGCTCGCACCGGTGAGAAACGTCGCTCGAAGGAAACGCGATCATGATCGATGCCGAGAGCACGGCCCGGGTCCTCGCCCTCAGCCGGCCGCACCCGAACCTGCTCAAGCTCTACGTGCTGCAGTCGTTGCTGCTCGGCCCGTTCTTCCCCTTCGCGCTGATCCCCTACCTCTTCCGCTACTCGACGCTGCGCTACGTGTTCGACGAGGAAGGCGTGTCGATGCGCTGGGGGGTCTTCTTCCGCCGCGAGATCTCGCTCAACTACGCGCGCATCCAGGACATCCACCTCTCCAACCACCTGATCGAGCGCTGGCTCGGCCTGGCGAGGGTGCAGATCCAGACCGCCAGCGGCTCGGCGGCGGCGGAGATGACCATCGAGGGTTTGCAGGAGTTCGAGCTGGTGCGCGACTTCCTCTACTCGCGCATGCGCGGCGCCAAGGGCCTGGCCGACCTCGACGAGGCTCCGGGCACACCCGCCGGGTCTGCTCCGCAGGCTTCGGACTCCGGCGTCGACGTCGGCGACGGCGGCGACGCCGAGCGCCTGGCGGTGGCGCTCGAGAACGTCGCCCGCGAGCTGGCCGAGGTGCGTAGGTTGCTCGAGAGCGAGGCCGCCGGCCCGGCGATGGGCGGGTCGGAGCGATGAAGCGACTCCTCCTGGCGCTGCTCAAAGTACCCGAGCGGCCGAGCCTCCCGCCCGGCCCCGAGGGCTCGGTGGACTGCTTCCGGGCGTCGCGGAGATTCCTCGCCTACACCGTGCTCAAGTGGGGACTGAAGCAACTCGGCGCGGTGATCTCGCTGGTCGTGTCGCTGGCCTTCCTCACCGGTTTCCAGTGGGGGCCCTTCGGTGCGATCGAGCCGATGAGAGAGCTCGCCGAAGAGGACATCAGCATCGGTGTGCTCGGCTTCGTCAGCGTCGACACCACGATGGGCGACCTGCTCGGCGTCATCGAGATCTTCGCCATCGGCGCCTTCCTGATCCAGCTGGTGGTCTCGGGCTTCTTCCTCAAGCTGGCGTGGGAGCTGCGCTGGTACATGGTCAGCGACACCACGATCCGGATCCGAGAGGGGCTGGTGCGGCTCAAGGAGCAGACCATGACGATGGCGAACATCCAGAACATGAGCATCCGTCAGGGTCCGCTGCAGCGGCTTTTCGGAATCTACGACCTCGAGGTGCAGACTGCCGGTGGCTCGGGCAGCGGCATGGGCAGCGAGGGCAACCCGACGGCCGAGAACCTCCACGTCGGCAAGTTCCGCGGCCTGCGCGACGCCGAGGCGCTGCGGCGCCGCCTGCGGGCTCGTCTCGCCCTGCACTCCGACTCCGGGCTCGGAGATCCCGACGAGGCGGCTCGCGCCGATGCCCGCCGGCGGGCCGCGGCGGGCAGGGGCGCCGGGGCGGCGGGGCGGCCGGGTGTGGATCTCGGCGTCGCCACCGCCGCTGCGTCGAGGGTCCTCGAGGAGGCTCGGACGCTGCGCCTTGCGGTGCAGCGTCGGCGTGACGGCGGCATATCGACGGCGTGATGACGTGCCGCGGCCGTGGCTGCGCTCCGGCGGCAGGGGTCGTGGCCCGCGCCTGCGAGAGGCGTTGAGATGCCAGAGCTGCCCGACATCGAGGTCTACTGCGAGGCGCTGCGCGCTCGCACGATGGGAGCACGCCTGCTGGGGCTACGGCTCGGCAGTCCCTTCGTGCTGCGCACCGTGGAGCCTCGTCCGGCCGAGCTCGCGGGCAGGCGCATCGTCGCGGTCTCGCGGCTAGGCAAGAGGATCGTCTTCCATTGCGCGGAAGACCTCTTCGTCGTCGTCCACCTGATGGTCGCCGGCAGGTTCGGCTGGTACCAGCGCGGCGGTGCGGAGGTGGCGCTGCGGGCCAAGAACCGGCTCGCGGCCTTCGACTTCTGCGCGTCTCCGGCGGACGGCGAGGGCGACGAGGAAGTCACCAGCACCCTGCTGCTCACCGAGGCGGGGAAGAAGCGTCGCGCCTCGATCCACCTGCTGCGCGGCCGCGAGTCGCTCGCCGCGCTCGATCGCGGCGGCCTCGAGGTGATCGGTTGTGAGCTCGGCGAGTTCGAGGAGGTCCTGGCGCGCGAGAACCACACCCTCAAGCGCACGCTGACCGATCCACGTCTGTTCAGCGGCATCGGCAACGCCTACTCCGACGAGATCCTGCATCGCGCCCGACTCTCCCCGCTCCGTTGGACCAGTCGACTCGATGCCGCTCAGCGGCGACGGCTCTGGGAGGCGACACGAGAGGTGCTGGAGGAGGCCACGGCGACTCTGCGCTCCGAGGTCGGCGACGGATTTCCCAAGAAGGTGACCGCCTTCCGGCCGGAGATGGCGGTGCACGGCAAGTTCAAGCAGCCGTGCCCGCGCTGCGCCGCCCCGGTGCAGCGCATCGTCTACGCCGAGAACGAGTGCAACTACTGCGCCGCATGCCAGACGGACGGCAAGGTCCTCGCCGACCGTGCCCTGTCGCGTCTGCTGCGCGGCGACTGGCCGCGCACTCTCCAGGAGCTCGAAGAGCGGCACGAGGGCGGTCCGGGCTGAGCCGCCGCCGGTGAAGGGCACGGTCCGTGCAGTGAGGATCGAGGATCGACGATCCTCACTGTTCCGGTCCGTCGGCGCACTCCGTGCCCGCACGCCAGGGCCGCTCCTCCCGCCACCGCGTCAGGCGCCCTGCGCCCAGGCTTCGCGAGGACTCGCCTCCGCTACGAGGACGACGTCGTTGCCCCGGAAGCTGGGCTGTGATAGAGAAATAGCAATAGCCGGAAGTGTCACTGCAACTGTTGGAGAGATGACGATGTCTGTCACCGCGACGCCCAAGCGAGCGATCGATCCAGGTCCCGACAACGTGCGTCCAGGTCCGCGTCCCAGCGGTCCGGTTCCCTTCCTGCACGGTGGCACCAACCCGCCTCCGAGGGGCACGCCTCCGCTCCCCGACCTCTACACGATCGTCGTCAACCGCCTCGGCTACGGCCCGCGGCCGGGGTTGCGCGCCGAGTGGCAGGCGCTCGGCCCCAACGACGACGCGCGGCTGCAGGCCTGGCTGAACCAGCAGCTCGCACACGGCTCGATCGCGGACCCGGAGTACGACGCCGTCGTCTCGGCGGCCGGCTACGAGACGCTGACCAAGACCCGTCAGCAGCTCTGGCAGCAGTACCGCCGCCACGCCGACTGGCAGGTGCGCCGGCTGCCGATCTGGGAGTGCGAGGTCGAGGCCATCGTGCGAGCCGCCTACAGCCGCAAACAGCTGCTGCACGTGATGACCGAGTTCTGGCTCGACCACTTCAGTGTCTACGGTTGGGAGAGCAACACCGAGTCGATGTTCCCCGACTGGGTGCGACTGATGCGCACCCACTGCTTCGGCAATTTCCGCGACTTCCTCGGTGAAGTGGCGCGCCACACGGCGATGCTCTACTACCTCGACCAGTACACCTCGTCGGCGCCCTTCCCGAACGAGAACTACGCCCGCGAGCTCTTCGAGCTGCACACGATGGGCTCCGAGAACTACCTCGGCGTTCTCGATCCGCTGTCGGTGCCCGACGACGGCTTCGGCAACCCGATCGGCTACGTCGACAACGACGTCTACGAAGGGGCGCGCTGCCTCGCCGGCTTCACCTTCAGCGACAGCATCGACGAAGGAGGCGACACGGGCCTCTTCTACTACCGTGACGACTGGCACGACATCGGTACCAAACTGGTGCTCGGCGACATCCTCAACAACGGCGCCAACGCGCCCGAGGCGGACGCGAACGATCTCTTCGATCTGCTCGCGAACCACCCGGGAACCGGTCGCCACCTGGCACGCAAGCTGTGCACCCGCCTGGTCTCCGACGATCCGCCGCAGTCGCTGGTCGACGCCGCTGCGGCGGAGTGGAACGCCCACATCGCCTCGAACGACCAGATCGAGCGCGTCGTGCGTCTCATCGTGCTCTCCAACGAGTTCAAGACCACCTGGGGCGAGAAGGTCAAGCGTCCGTACCAGTTGCTCGCCGGCGCCGTGCGCGCCACCAGCTACCAGCAGGACTGGGCGGTCGACGCCGAAGACCTCAGCTCCCTGCTCTCGCGTCTCGATCAGACCAGCCACGGGATGTTCAACTGGCGGGCTCCCAACGGCTATCCCGACGCACGCATCAAGTGGGAGAGCACCTCGCCGCGCATCATGACGTGGCGCTTGATGCTCTGGCTCACCGACACGACAGACGACGTCTCGGGTCTCAAGCGACTCAACGCCGCCGCCCAGACACCGCCCGGGATCGACACGCCGACGGAGCTCGCCGACTACTGGCTCGATCGCATCCTCGACCGCCCGGTGCCGGCCGAGGACCGCCAGGAGGTCATCGACTTCATGGCCGCGGGGTTCAATCCCGATCTCTCCCTGGATCTCAGCGACGAGGACAACCACGACCGTCTGCGCATGATGGTCGGACTGATCCTCAACATGCCGGAGAACCTGATGCGGTGAGCGACCGCCGCCTGCGCCAGAAGAACGCCGCGAATCACTGAGCAGAGAAAGGACCCCATGCCCGTCAACCGTCGTGACTTCGTCTGCGGCTGCTCCGCCGCCATCGCCGCGCTCGCCGGCGCGCGTTTCAACAGTCTGGTGTTCGGACAGCCGAATCCGGGCGACCATCCCATCCTGGTCAACGTCTTCCTGCGCGGAGGGATGGACGGTCTCAACTTCATGATGCCCACCACCAACGGCGATCGCGGCTTCTACGAGGCGGCGCGCAGCTCGCTGCAGGTGCCGGTGGGCGAAGCGCTCGCGCTGCCCGGCGGATTCGGTCTGCATCCCTCGGCCGACGGACTGCACGGTCTCTTCCAGGACGGACGTCTGGCGCTGGTGCACGCCTGCGGTCTGCAGACGGTGCAGACACGAAGCCACTTCGACGCCATGGAGTACATCGAGCTGGGGACTCCGGGGGCGCAGTCGATCAGCACCGGCTGGCTCACCCGCCACCTCAACACGACGCCCGGCCTGCCGCCGCAGGTCGTGCTGCCCTCGGTGGCGATCGGCAGCCTGGAACCGACCTCCCTCCAGGGCAGCAGCATCACAGCCAACATCGGCGACATCGACGACTTCAACCTCGACCAGGGTCCCTGGGACTGGCGCTCTGCCCACCGCACCTCGCTGCGCAGGCTGCTCGGCAACGGCTCGACCCAGACCCATGTGCGGGCACTCGACGCTCTCGACTCGGCGGACATCATCGAGCTCAGCGTCAGCGGCGGCTACACGCCGGCGAACGGTGCGCAGTACCCAAACAACTCCCTCGGTGACGCGATGAAGTCGGTGGCGCAGCTGGTCAAGCTGGATCTCGGCCTACGGGTGGCGACGATCGACTTCGGTGGCTGGGACACCCACAACGGTCAGGGCAACGGCTCGGGCGGCCAGTTCTCGAGTCTGGTCGGCAGCCTCAGCGACGCGATGACCGCCCTCTACACGGACCTCGACGGTCCCGGCAACCCCAACGACGCATCGCGCCTGACCATCGTGGTGCAGAGCGAGTTCGGCCGCCGCCTGTTCGAGAACGACGACGACGGCACCGACCACGGTTACGGCAACCTGATGATGGTGCTCGGCAAGGAGGTCAACGGCGGTCAGCTCTACGGCACCTGGCCCGGGTTGGCGTCGCACCAGCTGTTCGAGGGTGACGACCTGATGGTGACCACCGACTACCGCAGGGTGATGTCCGAGATCCTGGTACGCCGCTTCGGCAACTCGGCGATCGACACGGTGTTCCCTGGCTACGCCGACGTCTACGGAGTCGAGGGCCCGCTCGGCATCGTGCAGGGCGCCGACCTGCCGGTGACGACCTCGATCTTCAGCGACGACTTCGAGTCTGGCGACGTTGCGGCGTGGAGTTCCTCCACGCCCTAAACGTCGCCAGACGTCGGCGGCTTGCGTGTCGCCTTCGGCTCACGCGCGGCGTCGAGTCTGCGAGGCGAGGGGGTGTGGAGTTCCTCCGCGGCCCTGAACGTCGCCAGACGTCGGCGGCTTGCGTGTCGCCTTCGGCTCACGCGCGGCGGGGAGTCTGCGAGGCGAGGGGGTGTGGAGTTCCTCCGCGGCCCTGAAAACTCGCCAGACGTCGGCGGCTGGACTTGGACCGCGGGTCTTCGCCCGGGATGACGAGCGGTCGCGGCCGCCTCCTGAGACGGCGCACCGAGATCGCGACCATCCGACTTCCTCCCCCTTCAGGGGGAGGATCGAGGTGGGGGTGTCCCAGTCATCCGGCTCGCTTTCAAGGGGGAGGATCAGGGGAGGGGGTGAGGATGGTGCGGACCACACGTGTCGCCGCTGAGCGGCGGCAGCGCCTCCTCGACGAGCGCTCCCGCATTCCAGGGCAGCCGAGTCGCTTGCGCTCAGCCAGGTGCCAGCCCCGAGAAGGGATCTCGCACCTCCCACCGCTCCCTCCAACTCCCGCCACTCTTGCCCGGCCCTGCCGACGATGACAGCCTCGCGGCGTGGGCGATACGCTGGACGGGTTCGACGACGCTGCGTGGGCGCGCACGCCCGAGGGGATCAGGGGCCTCACCGACTGTCACGCCCACCTCGGCGATCCGGTGTTCGACGCCGACCGCGACGAGGTGATCGCGCGGGCGCGCCGGAACGGCGTCGAGCGCGTCGTGGTGGTCGGTGAGACCCTCGCCGACGCACGACGGAACCTCGAGCTGGCGTCGGCGTCCGGCGGCTTCCTGCGACCGTGCGCCGGGCTCTATCCGACCCGTCTCGACGAGGAAGAGGCAGCGGCGCTGGAAGAGCTGGCGCGAGGGCGGCGCGACGAGCTGATCGCGATCGGCGAGGTCGGGCTCGACCTGTGGAAGGTGCAAGACCCCGACGACCAGGAGGTCCAGCGCCGGATCTTCACCCGCTTCGTGCGCCTGGCCGACGAGCTCGATCTGCCGCTCAATGTGCACTCACGCTCGGCCGGGCGGCAGGCGATCGAGCTGCTTGTCGACCTGGGTGCCCGGCGCGTGCAGTTGCACGCCTTCGACGGACGCGCGGCGAAGGCCCGACCGGCGCTCGAGGCGGGGTATTACTTCTCGGTGCCGCCTTCGGTGGTGCGTTCGCCACAGAAGCAGAAGCTGGTGCGGGCGCTGCCGCTCGAGCGCCTGCTGCTCGAGACCGACAGCCCGGTGCTCGGCCCGTCTCCTGCGGAGCGCAACCAGCCCTGCAACGTGAGCTACCCGCTGCACGCGATCGCCGCCCTCAAGGACGAGTCGATCGCCGCGGTGGCCGAGGCGACCCGGGACAACGTCCGGCGGTTGTTCGGCGAGTGAGGCGGCGGCCTCACGCGCCGGCCGAGGTGCCGTCCCCACGAGCTCTGGTCCTGGAGCCGGACGGCCGCTGGCTGGAGCTGCTGCCGCCGATCGTCCGCCTCGAGGCCGCCTCACCGGCGCAGGTGCCCGCCCTGCTCGTCGATGTAGAGCGCCGCAGCGAGCGCGGTGAGGTCGCCATCGGTTGGGTCTCCTACGAGGCCGCCCCGGCTTTCGATCCGGCCCTGACCGCCGGCGTCGGCTCGCCACCCTACGCGGTCTTCCTGGTCTCCAGGCGGTGGCAGAGGCGAGCGGAGCGCGGCCTCGGGTTGCGCGGCCGACGGCTCGCGATCGAGTGGCGGCCGGAGATCGACGCGGCGGCACACCGGGCTGCCCTCGAGCAGATCCTCGCCGGGATCGCGGCGGGCGACTTCTACCAGGTGAACCACACTTTCAGGGTGCTCGCGACTGTCGCCGATGCACTGGAGGACAGCTCCGCATCCCCTGGCTTCGATCCCTGGCCCCTGTTCGCGAATCTGCAGCGGGCGCAGCGTGGCGCCTTCGCCGCCTACGTCGACGACGGCACGATCGCCGCCTGCTCGGCGTCGCCGGAGCTGTTCTTCGCCCTCGACGGCGAGAGGATCGAGTCACGGCCGATGAAGGGCACCGCCCGGCGAGGGCTCGACCTCGCCGAGGACGGGGTGAGGATCGCCCGCCTCAGGACCAGCTCCAAGGAGCGGGCGGAGAACCTGATGATCGTCGACATGGTGCGCAACGACCTCGGCCGGATCGCGCTGCCGGGGAGCGTCGAAGCGCGCGACCTGTTCGTCGTCGAGACCTATCCCACGGTGCACCAGATGGTGTCGACGGTGAGTGCCCGCACCCGCGCACCGATGGTCGAGATCTTCCGCGCCCTCTTCCCGGCGGCTTCGATCACCGGCGCTCCCAAGTCGAGCAGCATGCGCGCCATCGCCGCCTTCGAGCCCAGTCCGCGGGGCATCTACACGGGAGCGGTGGGAGCGATTCTGCCCGGCCGCAGGGCGCGTTTCGCCGTGGCCATCCGCACCGCGGTGCTCGATCGAGGACCCGAGATGGCAGATCGGAGGCTCGTTTACGGCACAGGGAGCGGTGTCGTCGCCGATTCGGATCCGGCTTCCGAATGGAGAGAGTGCGCCGCGAAGGCCGCGAACCTCAGGCACGTGCTGCCGCGTTTCCGTCTGCTGGAGAGCCTGCGCTGGAGCCCGGCGCGCGGCTACTGGTACCGCGAGGCGCATCTCGAGCGCATGGCGGCGTCGGCTCTCTACTTCGGCTTCAGGTGGCGAGAGAGCGCCGTGCGCCGGCGCCTGGACGCGACGGCGGCCGAGCTGAGCGTCGCCGGCGCCGACGCCAAGGTGCGGCTGTTGGTCGATCGGCGAGGCTCGGTCGAGGTGACACACGAGCCGCTCGGCGGCGCTGGTCGCTGGCGAGTGGCCCTGGGCGGGCTACCGGTGCACTCCCGCGATCGCTTCCTGCGCCACAAGACCACCCGCCGCGGTGTCTACCGCTCGGCGCTGGGCGAGGCGCGGCGGCGCCATCCGGAAGCCGACGACGTGCTGCTGTTCAACCAGCAGGGGGAGCTGACCGAGACGACGAGGGCGAACGTAGTGGTGCTCGACGAGCACGGTCGATGGTCGACGCCGGAGGTCGGCTGCGGCCTGCTGGACGGCGTGCTACGCCGACGCCTGCTGGGGCGCGGGCGCATCGTCGAGCGAGTGATCTCCCGTCGCGATCTGCTCGCGGCGCGCGACGTACTGCTGATCAACTCGGTGCGCGGCCTGGTCAGGATCGATCCAGTCGGCTGGTCGTGGGCCGACGTCGAGGGGCGCCGGGGGGCTTAGACTCCGAGTTCGTACCGCCGTCGGGCCAGCCAACGAAACCCGTTCCACGTCGAGCCCTGAACAACGACTCCGTCGTCGTCTCAGCGGAGTGAGGAGTCGTAGTGTCCAAGATCGAATCCCCCGCCCCCCGCGTCCTCCGGGCCTGCGGCCTGCTGGCCTGCGCCGCGTCTGTCGTCACGTGGTCGGCCTCGGCGCGGCCCGCCGCTGCGACCAGCGAGCTCCCTGCCGGGCTCGCAGAGGAGATCGCCGCAGACTACGAGGGCGAGCTCGAGGCGCTCTTCGTGCACTTCCATCGCAACCCCGAGCTCTCGTTCCGTGAGTTCGAGACCGCCAAGCGACTCGCCGCCGAGCTGCGCGCCTCGGGAGTCGAGGTGACCGAAGGCGTCGGCGGCACCGGCATCGTCGGGGTGCTGCGCAACGGCGAGGGGCCGACGGTGCTGGTGCGTGCCGACATGGACGGCCTGCCGGTGGAGGAGGACTCGGGCCTCGAGTACGCCTCGACCGCGCGGCAGGTCGACATCACCGGCGAGGAGGTACCGGTGATGCACGCCTGCGGCCACGACGTGCACATCACCGCGATGGTCGGCACCGCGAGGCGGCTGGCCGCGCACCGCGACCGCTGGCGGGGCACTGTGCTGTTCGTCGGACAGCCGGCGGAGGAGCGCATCAGCGGCGCCCGGGCGATGCTCGAGGACGGCCTCTACGAGCGCTTCCCGGTGCCCGACCATGCCCTCGCCTTCCACGTCAGCGCCGGCGCTCCCGCCGGCAGGATCCACGTGCCACACGATCTCGTCGCGTCGTCGTCGGACAGCGTCGACATCACCGTGTTCGGCGTCGGCGCGCACGGCGCCTCGCCCCACCGCGGCAAGGACCCGATCTACGTCGCCTCGCAGATCGTGGTGGCGCTGCAGAGCATCGTCTCGCGCGAGCTGAATCCACTCGAGCCCGGCGTGGTCACCGTCGGCGCCTTCCACGGCGGTTTCAAGCACAACATCATCCCGGACCGCGTCGAGCTGCAGCTCACGGTGCGCTCGAACGCCGAGCAGACCCGCGAGCAGCTGCTCAGCGCCATCGAGCGGATCGCCCGCGGCACGGCGCTCGCTGCGGGACTGCCGGAGGATCGCCTGCCTAGGGTGGAGCTGACCAGCGAGTCGACGCCGCCGACCCGCAACGACCCGGAGCTCGCGAGGCGCGTCGAGCGCGCCATCGTCGCCGGCATGGGGGAGGAGATCCTCTACGTCGACGAGCCCTCCGGCATGGGGGCCGAGGACTTCGCCTACTTCGTCAGCACCGAGCACGACGTGCCGGGCGTCTACTTCTCGGTCGGCGGCACGCCGCAGGAGGAGATCGACGCCGAGAAGCGCGGCGGCCCCCCGGTCCCCTCGCATCATTCGCCGTTCTTCAAGGTGGCGCCGGAGCCCTCGATCCGCTCGGCCACCATGGCGATGACCCTGGCGGTGCTCGAGCTGCTGGCGCCGTGACGGCGCGAGCGGGCCTCGCGGACGACCGCCTGCGCACTCCCTCGACCCACCGACAGGTCGCCATCGGCGACGATGAAGGGCAACGTCCATTTCGGCCGCCGGGGCGCGGCATCCCCAGGGACTCGGCGCGCTCACCACCACGGGCCTGAGGCGGGCTGTTGTCGCGTCGCTCCTTCAGGTCTGCGCTGAAGGCGGCCGGAGCGTGCGAGACGGTCGATCGAGTGGTCGGCTCAGGCGTCCGCTGCGTCGAGCGCCGGGATCGTCTCCAGCGCTTCGGGGTTCTGCACGGACGACAGGTCGCCGACCGGCTCGCCGAGGTAGCGCGCCCGCACCATGCGGCGCAGGATCTTGGCCGAGCGGGTCTTCGGCAGATCGCCGACGAAGACGATGCGCTCCGGCCGATCGACCTTGCCGAGTCGGTCGACCACAGCCTCTGACAACTCGCTGGCGAGATCGTCGCTGGGCTCGAAGCCCGGCTTGAGCACGACGAAGCAGACGATGCCGGTGCCCTTGACGTCGTGCGGAACGCCGACCGCGGCGGCCTCGGTGACCTTGCCGGTCGCGGTCAGCGCGCCCTCGAGCTCCGACGGCCCGATGCGTCGGCCGGCGACCTTCAGGGTGTCGTCCGAGCGGCCCTGGATGAACCACTGGCCGTCCTCGTCGATCCGCGCCCAGTCGCCGTGGTTCCAGACCTCCGGCCACTTCGACCAGTAGCTCGCGATGTAGCGCTCGGGGTCGCGCCAGAGACCTCGGGTCATCGAAGGTGCCGGCTCGGTGCACACCAGGTAGCCGACCTCGCCACGCACCGGTTCGCCCTCCTCCGACCAGACGTCGACCGCCATGCCGAGGCCGGGGCCGCCGAGGGAGCACGGTTTGAGCGGATCGAGCGGCAGCGGCGCCAGGAAACAGCCGATGATGTCGGTGCCGCCGGAGATGTTGATGATCGGGCAGCGGCCGCCGCCGACGTTCTCGAAGGTCCACCGCCACGACTCCTCGTCCCACGGCTCGCCGGTCGAACCCAGGATGCGCAGGGCCGAGAAGTCGCGCCGTGCGACGTCCTCGCGACCGACCTTCATCTGCATGCGCACCGCGGTCGGCGAGATGCCGAAGACGGTGATCCGCTCCTCGTCCACCAGGCGCCAGAGGGCGTCCCGGCGCGGATGATCGAGGGCGCCGTCGTAGAGCACCACGGTGGCGCCCCAGAACAGCCCGCCGAGGATCGTCCACGGCCCCATCATCCAGCCGATGTCGGTGAGCCAGAAGAAGCGGTCCTCGGGCTTCATGTCGAAGCAGTAGCCGACCTCCTTGGCGATCTGCACCAGGGAACCGGCGTGCGAGTGCACCGTTCCCTTGGGTCGCCCGGTGGTGCCCGAGGTGAACAGGATCAGGGCCGGATCCATCGCCGCCACCGACCTCGGTGGCACCGGACCGTCGGGTGCGCCACCGAGGAACTCGGCCCAGCCGACCTCGAGCGCCGTGTGCGCCGAACCACCGTCGCCGGTGGCTGCAGCGTCTTCGTCGCCCTGCAACTCTCTGACCACCACGAGGCGCTCGACGCTGTCGCACTCGGCAAGCGCCTGGCGGGCGGCGGGCAGGATCTCCACCCGCTTGCCGCGGCGGGTGGTCGCGTCGGCGGCGAACAGCACCTTGGCGGTCGAGCTCTGCAGCCGCTCGGCGAGGGCTGCCGGCGCATAGCCGGAGAAGACCGGGATGAAGATCGCTCCGATGCGCATCGTGGCCAGCATCTGCACCACCACCTCGACGGTCATCGGCATGTACGACGCCACCCGATCGCCGGCACCCACACCGGCGTCGAGCAGCGCGGCGGCGCAGCGTTCGACCAGCTCGTGCAGCTCACGGAACGACAGCTCCCGGCGGTCGCCGCGCTCGGTGCGGCCGACCAGGCAGACCCGGTCGGCGAGCTCGCTGTCGAGGTGACGGTCGAGCACGTTGTCGACCAGGTTGAGGCGTCCGCCGAGGTACCAGCGGGTCCAGGGCTTTCCCTCACTGGCGTCGCGCACGGTGTGGAAGGGGCGACTCCAGCGCACCCCCATCGCCTCGGGGAGCTCGCCCCAGAAGCGCTCCTGGTGGGCCGCCGCGAAGGCGCGCAGCTCGTCGGGTCCGGCCTGTTCGAAGCGCGCCAGCAATCTCTGCACGTTGGCGCGCTCGATCCAGTCGGCGCGGGGGTGGTAGGCGAAGGAGCTCATCGTCGGTGTCCTGGTCCTGAGTCGTTCTGACCCGCCGTCGGGTCCGGGTCCCGCCACGCCGTCCGCACCGGCCGCAGCGCGGGCTTCCGAGGTCTCGTCTCCCGTAGACTGCCAGAGTGAGCGGGGAGAAGGGGATGGATGGCTTCGAGCGGCCCCGGCGGGGCCGGCGGACCCTGCTGCTCGCCTCGCTGCGCCGGCTCGGTGTCGAGGTGCGGCCCGAGGAGAGCCCGCAGGTCTGGCTGCTCTTCATCTACTCGCTGCTGCTGGGGGTTTTCCAGTTCTCCGGCAAGGCGGTACGGCAGGCGAGCTACGTCGACCAGCTCGGTGCCGAACAGCTCCCCTTCGTCTACCTGCTGGTGGCGGTGGTGGCGTATCCGGTGCTGCGCGTCTACGAACGCGCGGCGGACCGCTGGAATCGCGATCATCTGGTGATCGGCACGCTGACGCTCGCGGCGGCTGGCCTGGTGGCCTTCTGGTTCCTGATGGCGACCCCGGGCCCCGCCGTGTCGGCCGGTTTCTACCTCTGGATCGCGTTGGCGACGGCGCTGACCCTGACCCAGCTGTGGAGCTACGCGAACCACCTCTTCGACGCCCGTCAGGCGCGGCGCCTGTTCGGTTTCATCGGCGCCGGCAGCCTGCTCGGCGGCGCCGCCGGAGGCCAGATCGCCCGCTTCTTCGGTTCGGTGCAGGGGCTCGAAGTGCGCCACTCCCTGCTCGCCGGCGCCGCCACCCTGCTGGGCTGCGTGCAGCTGGTGCGCATGGCCGAGCGTCGCGCCGGCCGCAGCCTGACGCTGTCCGGACGCATCGCGTCGGCGTTGCCGGAGGACGGCGAGGAGGCGCGCCTGCCGGAGTCGTCGGCGCGACACGTGCGCCTGATCGCCCTCATCCTCTTCCTCACCGTGGTCGTCGCCGAGATCGTCGATCTGCAGTTCAACTGGGTGGTGCAGCAGTCGACGGAGACGCTCGGCGAGCGGGCGGCGGCCTTCGGCAACGTCTTCAGCTTCATGGGCCTGGCGGCCTTCGCCTTCCAGCTGGTGTTCACCTCGCGCATCCACCGGGTGCTCGGCGTCGGTTTCGCGATGCGCGTGTTGCCCACCTTCGTGCTGGTGATGAGCGCCGTGGTGGCTCTGGGCACCCTGGTCGGGCCGCTGGCGCCGTTGCTCGTCGTCGGCCTGCTGAAGGTCGGCGACAACGGACTGCGCTACTCGCTCGACCACGCCACGCGGGAGCTGCTCTTCGTGCCGGTTCCGGTGCGTCATCGCGCCGCCGCGAAGGCGAGGGTGGAGGTCTTCGTGCACCGGTTCGCCCGCGGCGCCGGCGCGGTGCTGCTGCTGAGCGTCACCTTCGGGCTCGTCGAGGTGCTGGAGACTGCATGGTTCGTGCTGGCCTTGGCGCTGGCCTGGCTGGTGCTGACCTTCTGGGCCAAGCGCCACTACATCCAGGCACTGCGCTCGGGTCTCGGCCTGCGCCGCGAGGGCCTGCGCGACAACGACGCCACCTGGCTCGATCCCAACGACGTCAACACCCTCGAGGTCCTCGTCGAGTCGTTGGGCAGCGCCGATCCAGCCCTGGTGGTCAACAGCATGGACCTGCTCAAGGCGCACGGCCGCGCCCGCCTGGTGCCGCCGGTGCTGCTGCACCACGAGGACGCTTCGGTGCGTCGTCGCACTCTCGAAGCGCTGGTCGAGGCGCGACGGCGAGATGCCCTGCCGCTGATCGAGCAACGTCTCACCGATGCAGACGGCGATGTGCGCGTCGCCGCCGTGCGCGCCATGGCGCGGCTGACCATGCGCGAGCGCGTCGACCTGATGCGTCCGCGGCTCGCCAGCGCCGATCCGCGCGTGCGCTCTGCGGCGATCGGCTGTCTCGCCGATCACGAAGACCCCGAGGTGGTCGAGGAAGCCCTCGCCAGCCTCGACGCCTTGATGGGCGACGAGATGCCGTCGTCGCGGGCCGAGGCGGCCCGGGCGCTGGCTCAGCTCGACGAGCCGGTCCTCCAGGAGCGCCTGATCCGGCTGCTCTACGACCAGGACCCAGGGGCCGTCCGCGCGGCGATCGAAGCCATCCGCCAGCGCCTGCGGCGGGCCAGCGCGGGCGGCGCCGGGGTCAACCCGCTGTACGCGCCGATCCTCATCGCGCTGCTGCGCAACCGCCGGCTCAAGCACGATGCGCGGGAGACGCTGGCGGCCTACGGGGTGCGGGTGCTGCCGGCGCTGCGCCACTTCATGAACGACGAGGGCGAGCAGATCTGGGTGCGTCGTGCGATCCCCAAGACGGTCGCTCTGCTCGACTCTCCGGAGGCCGTGGACGTGCTCTACGACGGACTCGAGCACAACCAGGATCGCTTCCTGCGGCGCAAGCTCGTCGAGGCGCTGCTCGATCTCCGCCACCTGCGCCAGGACGGCGATCGCCTGGCGCGCCAGATCCGCGTCGAGTGCGAGCGCTGCGCGGACTCGCTGGTGGTGCTGCTCGGCCTGTCGCGGCCCGGGCAGTACGAGTTGCTCGGCTCGTTCTGGCAGTGGCAGCAGCTCGATCCTCCCACCTTCCTGCAGCGCCTGGTCGACGAGCGTCGCCTGGATCATCTGCGCAACCTCCGTCGGCTGGTCACCCTGTGCCGCGACCGTGGCGGTGAGCTGGGGCTGGAGCAGGCTCTCGAGAGGGCGCTGGACTCGGACCGTCGGCAGCGCAGCAGGGCGCTCGAGTTCCTCGACAACGTGCTGGGTGAGCCCGAGCGGCGGCTGGTGATGCCGTTGATCGACGATCTGCAGCTCGACGAGAGGTTGGCCCTGCTCGAGCGCCAGTTCGACGTCCGTACCCTCGACTTCGAGGGCACCCTGCATCTGCTGATCCAGCGCGGGCTGCGCCAGCCGGACTTCGCGGTGGTGGGCTCCGCGGCGCTGGCGGACGGCTTCCGGGTCGGGCTCGAGAGCGTGCGTCGCGTCGGCAGGCAGCTCGAGCGCCGCGGGCCTCGCGATCTCTTCGGTGAGACGGCGTTGTGGCTCGGAGCCCGCGAGACCCTCGCCGGCTGAGTCCGAGGTGCCGGCTGCGCCGAGCCACTGTGTCGACACCGCTCGACGCCCCCGGCGGAAGGGCTTCGCGGGTCCTCGGCTGCTGGCGCCCGACGAGGCCCGCCATGTCTCCTCCGGCCGCGGCTGCCCAGGGGCCGCGGATCCCGGTGCCCGGTTCCACGGGGTGCATTCTGCCGGCTAGCCGACGGGCAGGTCTGGGACGAGCGCGTGATAACTTGATGTCGACCCTCCTGGAGAGAACGCGCACCGGGCGTGCCGCGGCGGAAGATCCGCCGGGTCGGCGTCGTTCTGAGTAGGCCCGACGCCGTCCGTGCCGCGCGTCGTGCCCCCTTTGCCGATGCAAACGACCGATCGCACCCTCGAAGCTCCCCAGGCCGTCCGCGGCGTCGAGATGGCGCGCATTGAGATCGTGCTGCACCTGCAGAACGTCAGCCTCTTCCGCTACTGCGCCGCCGAGGAGATCGTCCGCCTGGCCGGTATCGCCTCACCCGCCGAGCTGGCCGCGGGAGAGACGCTCTACCGCCGCGACGATCCGCCGCGCTCCCTCTACTGCCTGGTGACGGGGGAGGTCGAGCTGTCGGGCCCCGAGGCGGCCGCCGAGCTGCGCGGGCCGGGGTCGTCGTTCGGCGTGCTCGACATCCTCAGCGGGCGGCGACGACAGCGCACGGCGAGGGCCCTGCGTGACGTCACGGTGCTGGCGATCGCGGCGGAGGACTTCTTCGACCTGCTGGCCAACAACATCGAGATCGTCAAGGCACTGTTCCGTCAGGTGCTCGACAACAAGGAGTCCCGGTGAGGGCGCCGGCAGCAGGATCCGCGGTGCGGTGGAGGGCTCTCGCCGTCCTCCTCGCGGGTCTCGCCTTGGCGCTGCCGGTGGCGGCCGAACAGCGCCGGATCGTGGCCGTGGGCGACATCCACGGCGCCTACGAGAGTTTCGTCGACATCCTGCAGCGCGCCGCGTTGATCGACGACGACCTCGGTTGGATCGGCGGCAACGCGGTGCTGGTGCAGACCGGCGACGTCTTCGATCGTGGTGTCGGTGTCTTGCAGACGTTCGAGCTGCTGCGCCGACTCGAGACCGAGGCGGCCGCGGCCGGTGGCGAAGTGGTCGTCCTGATGGGGAACCACGAGGCGATGAACCTGCTCGGCTTCCGCCGTGACGTGAATCCCGAGCTCTACGCCCAGTTCTCGAAGGGCGCGGCGACCGAGGCGCTGCAGGACGAGCGGCTCGACGAGTACCGTCGCTGGCTGGTCCAGCGCGCCAGGGTGGCCAACGAGCGGCGTCCGAGCTTCGGTCGCGAGTTCGACGAGGCGTGGATGGAGCAGAACCCTCCAGGAACCTACGAGTACATCGAGGCGCTGTCGCCGAGCAGCTCGCTCGGTCAGTGGCTGCGACAGCGGCCGATGGTGGCCAAGGTGGATGGCTTCGTCTTCCTCCACGGTGGCCTGGCGCCGAACTACGTGAACACGCCGATCGAGTCCCTGAACCAGGCGGCGTGGAACGAGATCGAGCGTCTCGACGGCTGCCGGCAGGAGTTGCTCGCCTCGGAGGTGGTGCACCCGCTCTCCGACCCCAGCGACATGGTCCGAGAGGGACTGGCACAACTCGAGCGGGTCAGTAAGCGCCTCGAGAAGAGGTTGGCGGACGAAGAGCGCGAGAAGCTGGAGTACACGCGCGGCGTGCTGGAACACTGTGTCGACTACGAGGACTGGTTCCTGGTCCGCGAGGACAGCCCGGTGTGGTTCCGCGGCTACGCGCGCGGCGACGAGGAAGAGGCCGCGGAGCTGGTCCGTCAGGGGCTGCGGCGCCATGCCGCCCGGGCCTTCGTCGTCGGCCACACACCGCAGCGCAGCGGACGTATCGAGACGCGCTTCGGCGGTCGCGTGTTCCTGATCGACACCGGCATGCTCGAAGCGGTGTACTCGGGTGCGCCCAGCGCGCTGGAGATCGGCGCCGAGGCGGTGCAGGCGCACTACCTCGACGGCCGGCAGGAGCTCGTCGCCCTGGCCGAGATCCCCCCCATGCAAGGGGTGGGTCGCCTCTTCCACTCGGCGAGCGGCGAGCTGCTGCCGTTCCAGGACGACGATCAGATCGTGGCCTTCCTGGAGACGGCGGAGATCGTGCCGCTCGGGGAGACCGCCAAGGGCATCAACAAGCCGCTCAAGGTCGAGCTGCGCCACGGGAACATCACCGCGTGGGGGATCTTCCGCGACGTAGACATCGTCAAGGAACGCCATCGCGACCGCAAGGGCAACTTCTTCCCCCGCTTCAAGGACAGCTTCCGCTTCGAGGTGGCCGCCTACGAGGTCGATCGCGCGATCGGACTGCGGCGTGTACCGCCAGCTGTGCAGCGCCGTCTCGGGAATCGACTCGGCTCGTTGCAGATCTGGCTGCATGGCGTCATCGACGAGGAGGATCGGCGTGAGGCGGGGATCGATCCGCCCGACCCCGTGGCCTTCGCGCAGCAGAACATCATGCGCCGCTTCTTCGACAACCTGATCGCCAATTTCGATCGCAACCTCGGCAACATCCTGATCGACGAGGACACCTTCCGCGTCTGGTTCATCGACCACACCCGGTCGTTCCTCGAGGAGTCGGAGCTGCGCACGCCGGAGGAGGTCACCCAGTGCGACCACGAGATCTGGCGCCGCTTCGTCGCCGCCGACCTCGACGCCCTGGAGGAACGCCTCGCCGATACCCTGACCGGCGGCGAGATCAAGAGTCTGCGGGCGCGCTGGCAGGCGCTCGAGGAGCTACTGCGAGGCCGCATCGCCGAGCTGGGAGAGCGGGCGGTGCTGTTCGATCTCCGCCAGCAGTGATCGTGGCGGCAGTCTGCCGCAGGCGAGAAGGTAGACTGCCGGCCCGACGGCGAGGTCCTGCGCCTCCGCGTCTCGCGTGGGAACAGCGGAGGGCGCCGTGCCTTTGCCTTCGCCCGGATCGCGCCAGAGAACGGAGGCCAGCGGTCATGGATGCAGCGCGCTACGAGAAGCTCGGTTCCTTCTACCTCGGCCGAGGCTGGGACAGGGAATCCGGCCTGACCGACTCGCCGCTGCTCTACGACGCCAAGGACCTGACCACCCACGCACTGGTGGTGGGCATGACCGGCAGCGGCAAGACCGGGCTGTGCGTCGGCATGCTCGAAGAGGCAGCGATCGACGGCGTGCCGGCGTTGGTGATCGACCCCAAGGGAGATATGGGCAACCTCATGCTCACGTTTCCCGAGCTCGACCCGGCCGACTTCGAGCCCTGGGTCGACGCCGGCGCCGCCGCCCGCGCCGGCAAGACTGTGGCCGAGCACGCTGCCGACACGGCCGCGCTGTGGCGCAAAGGCCTCGGCGAGTGGGGGCAGTCGCCGGACCGTATCGCCCGTTTCCGCGAGTCAGTAGACATCGCGATCTACACCCCGGGATCGTCGGCCGGGCTTCCGCTCAGCGTTCTGCGCTCTTTCGCGGCACCGCCCGCCTCGACGCTGGCCGATCGCGACGCCCTCGGTGAGCGCATTCAGGTCGCCGTGTCGGGCCTGCTGGCGCTGCTCGGAATCGAAGCCGATCTGGTGACCAGCCGCGAGCACGTGCTGCTCAGCAACGTGCTGGACGTCGCGTGGCGGTCGGGCCGCTCCCTCGAGCTCGCGTCGCTGATCGGCGAGATCCAGAAGCCGCCGTTCGACAAGCTGGGCGTCATCGACCTCGAGGTCTTCTACCCGGCCGGCGAGCGCATGCAGCTGGCTCTCAAGCTCAACAACCTGCTCGCCTCGCCGGGCTTCGCCTCCTGGCTCGAGGGTGAGCCGATGGACGCCGGGCGTCTGCTCTACACCGAGGACGGAAGGCCGCGCATCTCGATCGTCTCGCTCGCCCACCTGGACGACCGGGAGCGCATGTTCGTCGTCACCCTGCTGCTCAGCGAGGTGGTGGGGTGGATGCGCGCCCAGAGCGGCACCTCGAGCCTCAGAGCGCTGCTGTACATGGACGAGATCTTCGGCTTCTTCCCACCCAGCGCGGCACCGCCGTCGAAGACGCCGATGTTGACCTTGCTGAAGCAGGCCAGGGCCTTCGGGCTCGGCGTGGTGCTGGCGACGCAGAACCCGGTCGACCTCGACTACAAGGGTCTGTCGAACTGCGGCACCTGGTTCATCGGCCGACTGCAGACCGAGCGCGACAAGGCGCGCGTGCTCGACGGTCTCGAGGCCGCCAGCGCCTCGGCCGGTGCATCCCTGGACCGCGTCGACTTCGGCGACCTGATCGGCTCGCTCGGCAAGCGCGTCTTCCTGATGAACAACGTGCACGACGACGGGCCCGAGGTGTTCCAGACCCGCTGGGCGCTGTCGTACCTTCGCGGCCCCCTCGTTCGCAGCGAGATCGAGACGCTGATGCGCAGTCGCAAGGAGGATGCACTGGCGACAGCCTCCGCAGTCACGGATCCGCCGGCTCTGGCCGTGGCGCAACGTGTGGCGGCACAGGACGCTGGCGCCACGACTGATCAGGCGCGGGTGAGCGCGCCTGCGCTGCTCGAGAACGGCATCGAGGAGGTCTTTCTGCTCCCCACCTCGGCGGGCGCGCCGGGGGCGCGGCGCATCCTCAGACCGGTGCTCTACGGCGAGGCGCAGCTGCATTACAAGAGCGCACCGGCCGCCGTCGACACCTGGCGCGAGCTGGCGGTGGTGGCTCCAATCGCGGCGGCCGCGAGCCGCCTCGAGTGGGACGAGGGGGACGTCTGCGAGGCGGATCTGCAGGTGCAGAAGCGGCCTCCGGAGGGCTTCGGACGGGCCACCCTTCCGTCCGTGGCGACTCGCGCGAAGGCCTACCAGGCAGCGCACAAGCGACTCGCGACGCACCTCTACCAGAACCGCAGCCTGGTCTTCTACTCGTACCCGCCGCTGAAGCTGAAGTCGGAGCTCGGAGAGTCCGAGGGCGAGTTCCGGCGTCGCGTGGCGCTGGCGCTGGCCGAGAGCCGCGACCTCGAGGTGGAGAAGCTCCGTTCGCGGTTCGCCGATCGCACCGATGCGCTCCGCCGGCGGATCGCCACGGCGGAGGAGCGGCTCGAGCGGGAACAGTCGCAGCTGCGGGACCGCAAGCTGCAGACCGCCGTCACCATCGGCACCTCCCTGCTCGGCGCCGTCTTCGGACGCAAGCTGAGCAGCCGCACCTCCGGGGCGGCGCGGGCGATACGTGACCTCGGCCGCTCGCGTCGCGAGAGCGACGACGTCGGTCGTGCCGAAGAGCGTCACGAGGACCTCGTCGAGGAGCTGAAGGAGCTCGAAGGCGAGGCGGAGCGCGAGATCGAGGCGTTGCAGGCGAGCCTGCCGCAGCCGGGCGAGATCGAGCTCAGCGAGCGGATCGTGCGCCCTCTCAAAGGAGATCTGACGATCGACCGCGTCGCCCTGCTGTGGACTCCCTGGCAGGTCGACGTCGACGGCGTGGCGACCCCGTTGTTCTCGCTCTAGCCGAGTTCCTCTTTGGAACGGTGCCGCGCGACGGCGCGTGGCGCGAGCGCCTCGCTCGCCGGTCACTCGGTCGGGCCGCCGCGGATCGGCTGCGTCGCGGCGAGGCGCGACAGAGGCGCTGTGACGCCGAGAAAGACGAGCTATCGGCGGATGTAGCGTCCGGCGGCGCCCCGCCTACGGCGAAAGGCCTGGTGCCACGGCAGTTGCGCCACAGAGCGCATGGCCGCCCAGGCTGGACTGCCAGTGGATTCATCGCTTCGTGGCATGTATTCTGCTCCTACCGAACGGCGCCGCCGGGCGGGGGCTGATCGCGACGCGATCTGTTCCGTTCAGGTGCGCCAGCCCTACTGGCATTCACTCGTGTCGAACCCCGAGGCCGACCACTCTCCGGACGGCGGGTCTGTTCGAGGTCGTGATCTGATGAGAATCCGTTTCGTTCCCTTCGCCCACGCCGTCGCTCTCGTCGGTGCCCTCACCTTCACGGTCGCGCTCGGCGCGTCCTCTGCCCGAGCTCAGCGGCCCAGTGTCGAGGTCGAGCAGATCGCCTGTCTGCTGGTCGAGGAGAACACGGTGGTTCGCGCCAGCGTCTCCGGCGACGTGCCGGCCAGCGAGGTGCGCCTCTACTTCCGACGTCTGCACGAAGAGGTCGAGGACTTCTACTACGTGTCCATGCGGCCGTCCGGCAGCGGCGACTACTGGGGAGTGCTGCCGAAGCCTCGCGACGAGGTGCTCGAGCGGCGCGAGCTCGACGACGTCCAGGAGAGCGTGCGGGAGCTGTGGGCCCTGTGGTGGCGGGAGAAGATCGCCCAGTCCGACCGCAACCCCAACGACGACCTGAATCAGAGCATCATCGAGGAGCGCGCGAGCATCGGAGACGACGAGGCTCGCGACTGGATGCAGGCGCTCGACGACCGGGCCCTCGAGGCCTGGCTGGAAGAGCTCGAGTACGAGCCGGCCGAGTACTACGCGGCGGTCTACGACGCCTTCGGCCGGCGGCTGGCGCGCAGCGGCATGCGCATCTCGCAGGTACGCGATCAGTGTCCGGTGCGCCTCGACCCGATCGAGGCCAGCCTGGCGCAGAATCTGACCATCGGCGAGACCGCGGCCTGGCAGCGCGGCGAAGAGGTCTTCCACTGGCTCTGCGACGGGGTCGTGACGCGGATCGGCTTCGACGGTATCTACCGTGCCGACGACGTCTGCCGCGCCTGCGTCGTGGCCTGGTGGCAGATGCCCGCGGTGCTGGTCCCGTCAGCGGCCGGCGCCACCGCGACGGGGGTGCTGTTCGTCGACGACGACGTGCCGCCGGCATCGCCGGACCGCCCCTGAGGCTTGCCGGCGACGGCCGCGCTCGAGGGCCGCGCGCCCCCTGGGTAGGACGCTGCTCGATCCGCCTTTCGACTCGAGGTGCTCCTCGAGTCAGCCGGACCCGCCGAGCACCGCCTGCTCGAGTCGGATCACGATGGTGCCGAGCACCGGCATGCGGCCCTCGATCTCGACCGGCACCAGGTGCTCGTAGTCGACCCGCACGACGAGAGGCCCCTCCATGCCGAGCAGCTCGAAGGCGTCGGCGCCGTCGCGTGTCGGTTGCGGGGTGATCTCGAAGATGCGCAGTGGCCGCGGCCCGTGGATCCGGCTTCCGTCACCGAGGGTGTAGTCGACGGTGTGCTGCTCGACGCCGGTCTCCCGTAGTGAGACGCGCTGTTCGTCGCTGCCCGAGAAGACCCGGAAGGAGACGCCGCTGCGCAGCCGTTCACGGCTCAGCCGGGCCGGCGCCACGAGCAGGGCGATGGCGTCGGTGAGCACTTCGTCGGCTCGGCGCGCCTCCACCGGGATACGGGTCTCGGAAGTCCGGCTCCACTGGTCGGCGGGGAGCGAGCGCTCCGGCGCACCGGCGGGCTCGCCACGGTGGGCCACCACCTCCTCGGGTCCGAACCGGTAGGTCTTGAAGCGTGCCCGCTCGCCGCTCTCGACCAGGCACCGTTGCAGTCCTTCGAGATCGGGACGCAGCAGGGTCTCGATGCGGGAGGAGCGGCCCAGGAAGGTGGTGACGGTGGTGATCGCCATGGTCTCACCGTGCGGATCGGCGCCGCGGTGCTCGGCGTACTCCTGCAGTCGCTCCTGGACCGCCTGCGGCGAGAGCATCTCCGCCTCGACCTGCACCTGCGCCTTGAGCACGAGCTTCTTCGCCACCAGCTCGAGGCGGCTCCACGGTGGTGCATCGGACGCCGCTACCGCAGGGGTGGCGCCGGCGCTCGCCAGCAACAGAAGATGCACGGCCAGCATGAGGCAGGCGGCGCCGGCACCCGCGCCGTCACGCCGCCGCCTTGGTTCTCCGCTCCGCATCGTGGCCCAGCCTATCGGTCGGTGGGCGAGGCTGGTCTCGACGGCGGAGGGCCGCCTCGTCTCGTTGAGGATGGATGGGGTCTGCATGCAGCCTCGCTGGTGGCGTCGGCGGAGTCTGGCCGGCCTCGCCTGGGATCGGCCGGCCGATCATCGCAAACGGATCGGTGCGGCGTGCCTATTCTCGCTCCGCACGGAGCGGCCAGGACCCCTGGCCGACCCTCTGCCGGTTCCGGGTGCGGCGAAGCCCCGAGGCTCACCCGGTGCTCGCTCCGCCCCGGAGGGAAGGGCGCCCCGGGGAACTTCGCCAGAACTTTCAAAAAAACTTGAAATTTCCTCGCCGCAGCGCTAGTTTGCCCCTGCGATGAGTGAGATCGACAGCAGACCAGTCTCCGGTGGGACACGATCGGAGACAGCCTCCGACTCGCCGCGGGCGGGAGTGGCAACGCGGCCACGGGCCGACGACGCTTCCGTGCCGCGCTCACCGAGCGGCGACACCGAGGCGATCCGCGAGTCCTTCGTGCAGCTCTGGGGCTCCCTGGGCAGCTTCTGGGGGGTCTCGCCGACGACTGCGCGGATCTTCGGCTGGCTGCTCTCGCGGCCCGAGCCGGCGGATGCCGAGGAGATCATGGCGGGGCTCGAGCTCAGCCGGGGCTCGGTGAGCATGGCCTGCAAGGAGCTGCGTGAGTGGGGGCTGGTCACCCCCGAGAAGCAGGGTCGCCGCACCGTCTACGCGCCCGAGACCGATCTCGAGCGAGTCGTGCGACACGTGGTGCAGATCCGCAAGCGTCGCGAGTGGGATCCGATCCTCGAGCACCTCGGCGAATGGGTTCCTGCCCTCGAGAGCGACCCGAGTCCGGAGGCGGCGGTCTTCGCTCAGCGCCTGCGTGCGATCGAGGCGCTGGTCGAGCTGGCGGACGGCCTCGTCGACCGTATCCTGCGCGGCGGCACGGTGACCAACCTCGGGCTCAAGCTGCTGGTCGGCCGGGCTCGCAAGCGGCCGCAAGCCGCCGAGACGGTGCGCTGGCCCGAGGAGAGATCTGGGGAGTCGCGGCTGACCGCTGAGACCGCTGAGACCGCTGAGACCGCTGAGACCGCGGAGAGAGGAGATAGGTCGTGACCCTGACTCGAGCCAGTCGCGCGTCGCTGGCGGACGGCGGTGCGGCGGCGACCGGCCGCCACCCGGCGACCGCGACCGCCACGGCCTTCGGTCTCGAAAGCCTCCTGCCTGCCGCGAGCAGCAGCAGCTCCGAGGTGCTCGACACTCTGCAGCGCCTGTGCGCGGAGCGCGGCCTCGACGGCCTCGCCAGGAGCCTCAGCGGCCTGGCCGGACTGGTCGCCGGAGATCTGCAGGTGATCGAGGAGGAGCTCACCGCCGTGCAGCGCGCGGATCGGGTCATGCATCGGGCCGGCTCGTATCTGCTGGGCGCCGGCGGCAAGCGCATTCGCCCCATGTGCGTCGCACTCGCAGCCCGCGTCGGCGACGGCTTCGACCGCCGCGCCGCCGATCTGGCGGTGGCGGTCGAGCTCGTGCACAACGCCACGTTGCTGCACGACGACGTCATCGACCTGGCCACCACCCGGCGCGGGCGCGCCAGCGCGCGCACCGTCTTCGGCAATGCCGCGTCGATCTTCGCCGGCGACTGGCTGCTCATCGAGTCGCTGCGTCGGGTGCAGCGCGCGGCTGTGCCAGGCACCCTGAGCTCCCTGCTCGAGACCATCGACAAGATGATCTGGGCGGAGTCTCTCCAGCTCGAGAACCGTGGCCGGTTCGAGACCGATCTCGACCTCTACCTGAGCATCGCCGAGGGCAAGTCGGCGTCGCTCTTCCGCTGGGCGATGGCGGCTGGCGGTGCGGCGGCCGGGCTTTCGGAGTCGCAGTGCCACGCGCTCGAGGAGTACGGCGGTCATCTCGGCATGGCGTTCCAGGCAGTCGACGACGTCCTCGACCTCTCGGGTGACGAGGCGACCACCGGCAAGGCCCTCTTCACCGACCTGAGAGAGGGCAAGCTCACCCACCCGCTGCTCGTCGCGCTGCAGCGCCAGCCGGCTCTGCGGCCGTTGCTCCAGGAGCTGGCCAGCGTCGACCACGAGATGCAGCTTCCGGCTCAGCGCTGCGCCGACGTGCTGGCAGTGGTCGAGGAGACCGATGCCCTCGAGGCGTCGCGGGCCTTTGCCCGCGAGCGGGTGGAGAAGGCGTCCCTTGCCCTTCGCCAGCTGCCGAAGAGCGATGCCACCGCCGCCCTGGCCGTCGTCGCCCACTCGATCATCCACCGCAGCCACTGAAACCGGCTGGCCGGGCTCGGGCCCGCCGCGGTGCGCGCCACCGCCCTCCACGACACACGACCGACGACCAACACCGTGAATCCCACCACCGCGCCAGTCGAAGACGCCCGGGAGACCGGAGTGCGGGCCACGTCCGCAGCCGACGGCTCCGGTGCGATGTTCGATCGCATCGCCCGACGCTACGACCTGTTGAACCGTGTGCTGTCGCTGGGGATCGATCGCTCGTGGCGTCGCCGTGCGGTGCAGGCGACTGGGCTGCGGGCCGATTCCGAGGCCGAGGTGCTCGACCTCGCCACCGGCACCGCCGACCTCGCCCTCGAGCTGAGCGAGGCGTTCCCGCGCGCTCGGGTGCTCGGCGTGGATCCGTCGCCGCGGATGCTGGAGATCGGCCGACGCAAGTGTGCGGGCGAGGAGCGCATCGAGCTGGTGGAGGGCGACGCACAGGCTCTCGTCGCACCGGACGCCAGCTTCGACGCGGTGACCATCGCCTTCGGGATCCGCAACGTGCCCGATCGTGAGGCGGCGCTGCGCGAGATGGCTCGTGTCACCCGTCCGGGGGGACGAGTCGTCGTCCTCGAGCTCGCCGAGCCCCGGTCGGGGATCCTCGGCGTGCCGGCGCGCTTCTGGGTGCACCACGTGGTGCCTCGCCTCGGCGCTCTGCTCTCCGGCGACCGTGAATACCGCTACCTGCAGACTTCGATCGCCAGATTCCCGTCGGCCGAGGAGTTCGCCGCGACGATGAATTGCTGTGGCCTCGAGGTGATCGACCGCGTCTCGCTGACCTTCGGTGCCG